>Ga0081527_100304_pt1 | contig 31087 bp, 25 predicted proteins | sample HotLakmasection5_FD_70992 | JGI IMG/M metagenome (GOLD analysis project Ga0081527, IMG submission 70992) | Hypersaline microbial mat communities from Hot Lake, Washington, USA - Section #5 (SPADES assembly) (version 2) | ecosystem: Environmental > Aquatic > Non-marine Saline and Alkaline >... | reverse complement strand
CGGGTTTTCGAGCGCGTTGCGGTAGCGCAGCAATTGATCGTAAGCGGAAATCAGGTCTTTGTGCCTGCCTTTGTATTCCCATCCGAAGAAACCGCGCTTCCAGACATCGGCGAAACCGTCGCCACCGCCATGCTTGGCCGCGCCTTTCTCAAAGCAGAACGTTTCTCCGGTGGGATCAGCCGTGGCGGGCGTGGGATGCTCGAAAACGTTACAGAGGTCAATAAAATGTTCTTGGGCCGCGGAGCGTTCTTTCAGGTCCACTTTGCGCCACTTGGCTATAAACTCTGAAATGGTCATATGTAAGGTGAAACTATCACAGGAAATCGGACCGCAACAAGAAGGAAGCGTTTGAGTTCGATTCCGGCCAATCCAATCAAGCCAAATCAAGTCTTCATCAGTATGGCCCCATCGCAATCCAATGCGACTTGAATTCTCATGGTCGTCGTAATCAGTATATTCGTCTGCCTGGTCTCGATCTTCTGAATGGTGCGGCACAACAGGGCGTAAATATCCTGCGAACTTGCGAGGGGCGCCGCCCTGAAAAAAATAAAGCGTCCACCCGAAGAAAAGCGCTATTGCCTCGATGTTTGGCAATGCCCTTTTTTAAGTGGAGCGGGAGACCGGGATCGAACCGGCGACGTTCAGCTTGGGAAGCTGACATTCTACCACTGAATTACTCCCGCCTATGGAGCACATCAATGGCGGAAAATACTCCACGACGACCACTGTGTCCAGTCCGTTTATCGCTTGCGGAGCCGTGCCATAAACGCGCTACTGAATCCGGTACAGCGAGCCGTGCACATGGTGGCAGGCAGGGAGGCCGTCGGCGCCGTTAAGAGTGGCTTGGAAAAATTGGTGGGCGTTGGAGCCGGGCGCGCTTGTGTCGTCCATAAAGTAGCCATGCGCATCGCCTGCCACGGGCGTCACATCCACGTATGTCGCAATAGTTGAATCCAGCCGTTTTAGATAATGCCCAAGCCGTGCTTTCTGCTGTTTGCCGGGTTTGATGCGTGAGGCTTTTAGTGCATAATCGTTTTGATTGATGACGATGTAAATATCTTCGCGGACATGCAGTTTGTCTACCCAGTCCGCATGTCCTTCGTTGTTTACGTCAGCGGCCACAAGAAGAATGTTACTGAAAATCAGCGGGTTGGCTTGGGTCTCTGTGCTTTTCAGCGCCCACTTATAAACGTAATTGCCCATGCTGTGACACATCAACGTTACATGAACCGGGCACACCGAGGGCAGTTTCCGTCTAAATAATTCATGTTGCGCAATGACGTCATCGGGATACCGCGTTTCCACTTCCTGTTGAAGCTGTTGCATACCGCTTTCGTTGAAATCCACGACATACATGGCCATGCGCTCAATCGCGCGTTCCAGCGCCCGCGACGATTCCCGTGCGCGTCCTTTGTCGCTTAAATAATCCCGGACACGACCCCGTGAAGGCCATGAAAACCCTACGGCCAGGACGTTGTACCTCGCTTCAAGTTCATGGATGGTGGCGACCATGTGCTCGATTTTTGTGTTAAACCCATGGACGAAAAACACCACATTTTTCTTTTCCTGCCGCGCTTTTTGCAAATAAGCAAACGCGACGGCTTCGCTGGTGTAACGGGCACGCCCGGGAAAAGGCGTCATGCCAAATGCCGCCAGCAGTGCATCCAGTTCCTTGCCTGGCCGGTCGGGCAATAACCGGAGCCTTAGCGCGCCGTTCGGCTGGTCCGCGAGCACAAGGCGGAGTTCGCTATCGCCTTTGGGGTTGGAAAATTCAGTGAATTCGGCGTTCCCGTTCTGCTCACGTTTAACTTTGCGGTTTGTCACAAATAACATGATGACCTCCTGGCGGAAACGATGTCAAAAACGCATGGCGTCTGGCAAGCCCGCATCTATTAGAATGACGTTTGAAATGATGCGCCGGGTTGACGGGCGGAAGCGGGTGGCGTAGGTTGGTCGCGATGAAAAATAACGCGTCCATAGCCATGATCTGTCTTGATTTTGACGGCACCATCATGCGGTATGACCCTACCGAACATTTTCATCCCGATGTGATTCTCGCGCTGAATGCGCTGGAGCAGGCAGGTCTTGAATGGGTAGCGCACAGCGGTCGCACGTACGAAAGCCAACGGGATATCATCACGCACTGCATGGAAGCCCACGGGTTGCGCCATCGCCCGTCCGCGATCTGTCATCACGAATGTTTTATTCATGTGCGCGAAGGATCTGTGTATATGCCGCTCGACGCGTGGAACCAGCAAGCGTTGCGTTGGCTGGCCGAACTGGATGCCCTTGTTCAGCAGCCCGCCATGCGCGAGGCGCTGGACGCCTTGGTGCGGGCGCATCACCCCGAGGTATATCGCCGCGATAATGTGACTGTGTTTCATCTACCGGGACCGGACGAAAACCGGCTGCCGTTTGTGCAGGAATTAAACGCGCTGCTTGAGCGTATTCCGCATGCCGCGACGATTTGCAATGGCGAATGGATTACCATCAACGACAAGCGTCTCGGCAAAGGCAATGTGCTGAAAGCGTATCTGGCCTACCGTGAACTTTCTCCGGCTTGCGTGTTGGCCGCGGGCGATCATGAAAACGATTTATCCATGCTGGACGGCAGTGTCACGCCGCATGTGGCCTGTCCGGGCAATGCCTACGCGACGGTGCGGGACGCCGTAACGCGGGCGGGCGGATACGTCGCTACAGCCCACGGTCCCGAAGGCACACTCGAAGCGTTTCAGCATTTCCTGCCCGGCCTCGTAGCTCCGCCTGCCATCAATTCATGATAGACAACCGGGCGCGCCCGCTTCATCATACTTTTCCGTTTGACCGTCGTACAGGTGTCGGCGGAAAAACCAAGGGAAAAGATTATGCAAAACAAAGATGCGTCCATGACCGCGATCCCTCTGCGCAAATTATCGCCCGCCGACGAGCTGGCGTACTTGAAAGAAATTCACGGGAACGATTATTCAAAAATCTTTGCCGTCATTATCGGACATTTCGATGTTCTGCAAAGCCGCGCGCAAATGTTGCTGGGATTGGTGGCGATTTGTTTGACGATTACCGGTTTTTCCGGTCCGCAGATTGCGCGATCAAGTCTCAACGCCAAAATCTGTTTAACATTTGGGTTGTTCGGCGTGCTTGCGGCGGCGATTATTCTGGTGCTGGGGCCGTTGCAACTGCGATGGGGCACGCAACGTAGAGCCGCGACCGTGGATGAATCGTTGATAGCGCAGATTGCGCACCGGAACAAGCGCACCACAAAATATCATGTGGCGTCGGTGGTGCTGGTAATCGGATTGGCGGGCTATATGGGAAGCTTGCTTGCGTATATGCTGATGTTGTAGATCGCTTTTTATCGGTCTGACGAAGCGCGCTTGACCGTAATGCCCGGGTATGCGTACAGTAAGCGCAATTGTTTTTTGAATGCATGAACCAGAGAGGGTGTGGGTATGTCGTCTGAATCGGAAATCGTAGAAGAAAAAACCAAGGCGGATGCTGGTGCATCCTATTCTCCTTTTGTGCTGCTTGTGGAACTCGAAGGAGCGGCTGTAGCGGCGCGGCGCGCGGAATATGACGCGCTCAAAAGTCTGCTGGCAGGATCGAACGGCAAATTGACGCCGCATCATTTTGTGCGTCACGCGCTGAACCAACCTCCCGCGCAATATCTTCCCGGGCTGCTGGATGCCATTGGCGTCGCAAAAAAATCCGTGGATCAACTGGCCGAGGAAGTGCGTAACGGAGTCGCGCTTTATTTGTCGTCGTCCGAAGCGGCGTTGCGCCCGCAAATCAAAGAATTGATTATGGCTGCCAGCGCCAAAAAAATGCGCATAGGTTTTGTCACCACACATCGCGAATCCATCGCGCAGAATTTGATGGTTAAATGGGGATTGCCCGAAAACGCCGCGCAGGTTTTTGCGTTTGAAAATTATGAAAAACAATTTCCCCGCGCGGACATTTTATTAAAAATGGCTAAATCCCTTTCCTGTACGCCGCGCCAGTGCGTTGTTGTGGCCGGCAGTCAGTTCAGCGCCAAAGCCGCGTTGTCCGCCGGTATGCGCTGCATGGTGGTGCCGGACGAATTCACGGCTTTTCAGGATTTCAGTGGCGCCGATGTCATCCTGGACGACGAGGCGGACATCCAGCCTGCGGATGCCTTAAATCGCGTGACGCCGATGAAAGCAATTGGCTGATTGTATGTTGCCTCCGCCGGACGATCTTGCCCCCATCGAGCGCCTTCTTGCGGTCATGCGCGCGTTACGTAGTCCCGAAGGTTGCCCGTGGGACCGCGAACAGACACTGGATACGCTTAAACCGCATTTAGTGGAAGAAAGCTACGAGGTCCTTGACGCGATAGACAGCGGCGACCGCGCCAAACTTAGAGAGGAACTCGGCGATTTATTGCTTCAAGTTGTTTTTCAATCGCAACTGTGCTCTGAAGAAGGGGCGTTTACTTTTCACGATGTCGCTACCGTGATCACCGACAAATTGATTCGTCGGCATCCACACGTTTTTGGCGATGTAGTCGCGAACGATGCAAACGCGGTGCTGAAAAATTGGGAAGCCATCAAACGCACGGAACGTTCGCAAAACGAAGATATCCCGCGTTCCGTGCTCGAAGGCGTGCCCCGTCATTTGCCGGCCTTGCAGAAAGCGCATCAAGTGCAAAGCCGTGTGGCGCGCGTGGGATTTGACTGGAAAGACCGGGACGATGTGCTGGCCAAAATTGAAGAGGAACTCGACGAAATCCGGCACGCGCTTGAACACGAATCCGAAGAGCGGGTGTGCGATGAAATCGGCGATTTGCTTTTCTCGGCGGTAAATCTCGCGCGTTTTATGGGCGGGCATGCGGAAGCGCTGCTAAACCAGACGGTTGCGCGCTTTGCATTGCGGTTTCGCGAAGTTGAAGACGCCGTGCACGCGCAGGGCAAGACTCTGGACGCGTGCGATCTGGAAGAACTCGAAGCGCTATGGCAAGCCGCTAAGCGCAAAGAACGTTCCGCTTGATCAGGTTCCGATCGTTGAGCGCGGATGTTGCGGCGTCAACCGGTGTTTTTTGAAACGCCAATCAATTTTTTTCCGGTCCAGATATCGTTCGAATTCCTCAATACTTGTAAAACGAACTTTGTAGGGTGACGCAAAAAATTCACACGAACCCACCGGCCATCCGTATTTGCGGCATATTTCGGGGCGGATAGGATAACGTTGACAGGAGTTGTCTTCGCCTAAATCGCGACAGCGCGTGCGGAACTCCAAATGCCATACTTTGTCGTGATCCACAAACACATAGATATTCTCGTGCAGCAGATACCAACGGATGTTATCGTAATCCTGTTTCGTGGTTGGCCGGTCAATTTCGATGGCCACATATTTACAGCATCGCGCGCCGCAGGCTTTACACGGCGGTGTTTGGTGATGATCGGGATTTTTGCTTACGCGTTTCATATCGTTCCTTCGTTGCGCTTGTTTGTTGTATGATGTACGCTTGCCTTGCGCAACGTAAAATGCACGGGTCGCTTACCGGTTGACCTGCGGGATAAAACGTCGCACACTCCAACCCTATTTTCATGGAACGCCAATTTATGTTTGCGGAAACAGTAAAAGTATTACATCAGGAAGAAGTGCAAGGCGGTTATCGCGTGCTTGCGCTGGAAGCGCCTCGCATCGCGCCCGGCGTGCGGCCCGGGCAATTTGTGCATGTCCGTGTTCCGCACATGGAGCACGCGGTGCTTCGGCGCCCGTTCAGTGTATACAAAGCCGATGGCGAAATTCTGCAAATTCTTTACAAAGATGTAGGCAAAGGCACGCGCACCATGACGTACTTACGGCCGGGCGACCGGTTGAGTCTGATCGGGCCGTTGGGCAACGGGTACCCCGACATGCAAGCCAACGCGCGCCCTATCCTGATCGCAGGCGGTTACGGCATGGCTGCGCTGTATCTGGTGGCCCGCACGCGCCCTGTGCAAGGCGTCGCTTTTTTTGGCGGGGCAACCGCGCCCGATATTTTATGTGTGGACGAATTCCGCGGACTGGGCTGGGACGTGCGCATTACCACGCAGGACGGATCGTTGGGGCGCAAAGGGATTGTGACCGATGCATTGGATATCTGGTGGAAGGAAGAACACGAAGGCGCGCCTGTGGAAGCCTACGCATGCGGACCGAACGGCATGTTAAAAGCGGTTGCGGAGCGCGGCATGGAGCGGGCATGGACTACATGGGTATCGGTGGATCGCAACATGGGCTGCGGAGTCGGAGCGTGCCTGACCTGCGTGCTGAAAGTGTATGACGAACAAGGGGACTGGGTATGGAAACGTTCGTGCAAAGAAGGGCCGGTATTTGAAAGCCGTGAAATTGTGTGGAATGAAAAGTAACGGAACAACCCCTCCCGATTTGTCTGTGTCGTTGGGACGCTTGACTTTAAAGACGCCGGTGATGGTGGCGTCCGGCACGTTTGGTTACGGACCGGAATACGCCGATCTCGTGGATCTAAACCAACTAGGCGCTATTGTGGTTAAAGGCATTGCTTCGCAATCTACGCGCGGCAATGCCACGCCACGCACATACGAAACCGCAAGCGGCCTTATCAATGCCATTGGCTTGCCGAATCCCGGTGTGGACGGATTTGTGCGCGAGTACATGCCGTTTCTGCGACAATACGAGGTGCCGGTTATTGTCAACATCTGGGGCAAAACCGTGGAGGAATACGAGGATGTCGCGCGGCGGTTTAGCGAAGTAGACGGTATCGCGGGACTTGAACTTAATGTGTCGTGTCCCAACATCAAGGAAGGGAGCGCGTTGTTTGGAACCAATCTTGACCTGTTCCGTCGCGTGCTGGATGCGGTGCGTAACGCGACTCCGTTAACGCTGATTCCTAAATTAGCTCCGAATGTATCCGACATCAAAGCCTACGCGCGCGCAGCGGAGGCAGCGGGCGCGGACGCGATTTCCCTGATCAATTCCATGCCGGCGATGGCGGTGGACGTTAAAACGCGCAAGCCGCGCCTGGCGAATGTAACGGGTGGGTTAACCGGGCCGGCCATTCATCCTATTGCGGTGAAGCTTGTGTGGGAAGCGGCAGGCGCGGTGTCTATTCCGGTCATAGGCATCGGCGGCATTACGCAGACTGAGGACGCGCTTGAATTTATCATTGTCGGAGCCAACGCGGTGCAAGTTGGCACTGCGTCTTTCACGCATCCAGCCACTGCGTTGGAAGTAACAGAAGGCATCCGTGAATACCTGATGGCGCAGGGGATGTCGTCCGTAAACGATTTAGTGGGCACGGTGGAATTGCCATGACTACGCGCAAGCGCCTTCTATTCTGGATACTGCTTCCGCTGTTTGCCGCAGCTGTGGTGTGGCGCATTGCGGTGGTTCCGTATCAACCCGAGCGGCTGTACCGTATGATTCCGCCCGACGCGGTGTTTGTCAGCCATCATCAACATCTAGCGGAGCGATGGGACGATTTTTATGCCAATCCGCTGGCGCGCAGTTTATTTGATTCCCTGGGCGTGGATTTGGCAGACCTTCAGGACATTTCGGATGACCCGGAAACCCGGCGCTGGCTGGATGTGCTTTTGGAGCGCGATGTAGTAATCGCGCATGTGCCCGGATTAGGCACGCGCGGGGAGCCAGCATGGATTCTGGCGGGTTGGATTGGCGGGGAAAGCACCAAACTGCGTTGGCTGCTTAAAGGCGATAAGCTGGAAGGCTTTCACAAGCAACCGCGCCATGCGGGGGGCACGTATTGGCTTGTGGATTTGGAAGACGACGTTTCGGGTGCCTTGGGGGTTGCGGTCGTGGAAGGCATAATCATCGGATGTTATTCGGAAGACCCGCAGGCCATGCAATACGTGCTTGATACGTACGATGGGCTCCGCCCTTCGCTGGAAACCATGCTGGATATGTCGGTGCCAGCCTGGGCCGGGTGGAGCGAAGAAGCGCCGGATCGCGGATGGATACTTCATGTTCTTGAACCGGGCCAACGATTAAATATTGAATTGCATGACGTACATGCCGCGGGCCTGCGAGGATCGTTGTCCATGAATCAGCAAGGGGATTTGCCTGATAGCGTAGCCCCTGACTGGGAATCGCCCTCGCGCCTTATGGGTGGTCTGCCTTTTTTTACGTTGGCTGCGCATCCTCTTTTTGTGCGGCATCAGATTATGCCCTGGCTGGATGAGGTGTCGGAGGTCGTGATCAACGGCTTGCTCGACGCAGGCGCTCAGGACCCGGTTGTGCTGGGATTTTTCGGCGGGGAATATTCCGGGTCGTTGATGGGCTTGTCCGTGCCGTCGGCGATTCTGGCCTGGCCTTCGCCCGACGAAGCCGCCACGCGGGAGCGTATCCACGCGTTTATGGACAGCTTAAATGCGCGCCATCGCTGGGGATTAATCGCGTCCGAGCAACGCGTGGGACCGCATGGAATATGGGTGGTTGAAAGCACCTCGGATATCCCGTATGCCGACTTGCGGAACGAGCGAGAACGCATGGTGTTTACGTGGGTGGATGGATGGTTTTATCTGGGATCGCACGCGGGCGCTATGCGAAAATTGCTGGAACGGTACGACGGGCCCATGGCGCTGCTGGAGGCAGACGATGGAACATGGCAGGATGCGCTGCAGACGTCGTCCATGGCGGCGTATGCCCATGCGGATATCGCCCGTGGCGCGCGCACGCTTCGTCTGGTGTTGTCGGCGTACAATATGAAATTGCTGCTGCAAGATGCGCGAGGATCGGTTCAGGAACGCGCGTGGTTGGCAAGCATACGGTCCTGGCTGGATATGTTGGAGCCTGCAGGCGACGTCGCGCTGTGGGCGGAGCATAAAGACGATATCCTGCGATTGCATGTAACCATCGGAACGGATCGCGCGAGCGAGGAGATACCTGAATGAAAAAAATCGTTGCGTTTATCGCCACGGGATTGGGATTTGGCTACAGCCCCATTGCGTCGGGCACCGTGGGTTCGTTATGGGGCATTCTCATTGTGTATGCCATGGCGGATTTGTCTTTGCCGGCGTATGTGGTCGTATGTATCGGGCTGACGTTGCTTGCCATTCCGGTGTGTGATGTGGCCGAAAAACATTACGGGAAAAAAGATGATGGACGTATCGTAGCCGACGAGTTTTTGACTTTCCCGATCGGCTTTATTGGATTGACTCCGTATTTATCAGAATATTGGTGGCTGATGCCGATGGCTTTTTGTTGCAACCGCTTTTTTGATATTCTTAAACTCCCTCCCGCGAGCCAATTCGAGCGGATTCCCGGCGGAGCAGGTATTACATTGGATGATGCCGCGGCGGCATTTTACAGCCTGATCGCTAACTGGATCATGTTTACCATAATCACGACATGGCTGGTTGGGCGCGTTCCTTTTTTATAGTGGATGAGAAATAAGCAAGTTCCTGCCACCTGCGCATGATGCGTCCTATGGAAATTCAAGAGCACGTCCCGTTGGCAAACCTCACGACCATGCGCGTTGGGGGCAACGCCCGGTATTTTATCCGCATGCGTGACCCGGACCAAATACCACAAGCGCTGACGTTTGCGCGCGAAAGGGATAAACCTTTTTACGTGTTAGGCGGGGGTAGCAATGTTATCATTGGTGACACCGGTTTGGATGGGGTGGTCCTGAAAATGGATATTCCGGGCATGGAAGTGGGGGATCTGGGCGAAGACAACGTGCGATTGCGGGCTGGAGCAGGCGAGGATTGGGATGCGCTGGTCGCGCGCTGTGTGGAAAGCGGATATTGGGGAATCGAGAATATGTCCTTGATTCCCGGCACTGTAGGCGCGGTCCCGATCCAGAATGTCGGGGCTTACGGACAAGAAGCCAGCGACACCCTGGCCGAGGTGCGCGCGTGGGATACCGTGGATCATGTCTGGCGCTCTTTTGCTAATCACGAATGTCATTTTTCCTACCGGAGCAGCTTATTTAACACGACGGCGCGGGATCGCTACATCATTACGCGTGTGACGTTTACTCTCGCCAAACAAGGCCAGCCCAATTTGTCCCATGCCGCCGTTCGTGATGCGCTGGCTGGCGCAGCGCATCCCACGCTGGAGGATATGCGCGCATGCGTGATCGCTTTGCGCACGGATGGACGGTTGCCGGATGTAAGCCGGGTCGGGAATGCGGGATCATTTTTTAAAAATGTGGTGTTGAACAAGGAGGAATGGGCTCGTGCAAAGCCCCTGTTGCAAGCGTTGGCGGGGTCCAATCCGTTACGGTTCTTTGCGATGCCCGAAGGCGTCAAACTTTCCACAGCCGATTTGATCCGTTGGTGTGGTTTGACAGAGGCACGGGTTGGACACGCGTGTCTGTATCCCCGCAACCCGCTGGTAATAATGAATGAAGATGGCAAAGCTCGTGCGACCGACGTGATCGAACTTGCTCGCTATGTGATTGCGCGCGTGCGCGATAAGACGGGAATTAATCTTATGCCGGAACCTCGAATACTGGGGGTGGGGCAAGTCTTGTTATGAAATGGATGGTATCCATAGCGGTAGGCATGTTTTTTGTGCTGGCTTTGAGTTTTATGCTGGCCGAGCAGGCGGGGTGGATGGATGAGCAGCGGGTGTCGTCGTTTATTTATTCTATTCAGGAAACGCCGGGTGGATTGTTTTGGGCCGGAGCGGCTATCGCCGGTTTGCTTGCGGTCGATTTGTTCCTGCCTGTGCCGTCCAGTATTCTTATGATTTTATCGGGCGCGGTGCTGGGTTTTCATATCGGTTGGATGGTATCGCTGTCAGGGGCTATGGGATCTGCGTTGATTGGATTTGGGTTCTGCCGGAAGTGGGGCAAACCTGCTTTTGAACGCATGATCAAGCCGGGGGAACCGGAACGTATTACGCGTTTTTTTGAGCAGTACGGGATATGGGCGATTTTGTTAAGTCGCAGTGTTCCCATGTTGACGGAAGTGATTAGTTGCCTTGCGGGCTTAAGCGCGATGTCTTTCCGTCTGTTTGCAGGCGTGGCGCTGGCGGGCACGGCGCCGTTGTGTATCGTCTATGCTTGGGCGGGCTATCGCGCGATGGAAGAATCGGCTGTGGGCTGGGCCGTTTTGCTGGCGTTTGTAGTGCCCGCCGTAGGGCTGGGGGTGTGGAAATGGCTTCGTTTCCGGGCATCGGTTTTGCCGCGAACCCGCCCAACCCGCTCTACCGGTCTTTCCCCGTAAATGACGAAGATAAAAGCCGTTTATTGATACGGGGTTTGCGGCGGATGGCTTCGAGCAGGCATAACGCGCGTGGTTCGGGAAGATGGTCTGCGTTGGTAGACCAGGGAATGCCAAGGCGCGCCACGGCTACCCCTTCCTGTGTGCGAACGACGGCTGCTTTGCTGAACGCGCCGCGGCCTCTGTATTGCCCCAATACGTCGCCGGGCTTCCCGGGAAAACGGCCCCGCACAAGTTCAAGGTCATCGAGGATATACGGCTGCTCGCCGATCCAGGCTTTTAGCCGAATGCCAATGTGTTGTCCGTTAAACGCGCGGAGGCGACGGTGAATGATGTCGTGGTTATCCGATGCCCACTGAATCCAGGAAGCCTCGCGCGCCATGCGGCGTGTGGCTTGCGAGGCCGTGCGCGTGTGAGGTGTCAAGGGCTTGGCTTTCCCCGCTGCGATGTTGTTCAGCGCGCGCATAAGCGCGGGGATTCCCGCGGCGGATAAGCGCGCAAAAAGCGAAAGCGGCGTGTCGTGCGGGGAAATACGCAGGCGCGCGGACCGTTCGAGAATAGCGCCTTCGTCATAGTTGCGCGTCACGCGATGTACCGTGCCCCAAATCGCGCGGCGTCCTTCGAGAATAGCCAGCGTGTCCGGTTCCATGCCGCGCAGTTCCGGCAAAGGCGCGGGATGATAGTTGATAAATCCTTCGGACGGAATTTCGTACAAGGCCGGGGGAAGCCAGCTTCCGTAAAAAACAAGGCCGATGTCTGCGTGCAAGGCCGCCACGCGTTTACGCCAGCGGGTAAAGCGTTGATTGAACGGTTCGTTATGCTCCAGCGCAGCGTGGATTTTTTTTCGCGGCCCCGCCAGTTCGGGGGGCATAGCAATAACGGAAAACCCCATGCGCGCCGCTTCCGGCCATAATGGATCGTTTTTGTACAACAAAACCGCCGCGATGGTATGGCGGCTGCTACATAGTTTTTCCAGTAAACGCATGCCTTGGTCCGGCACGGTTGTGGGGCGTAGTAAACCGATATGCGCAATCACACGCAACACGCGAGGAGCGGGAGTATGCTTTGATTGTTTGTTCATGAAAGACATTATTCCTAGCGGAACTCCCCGCCAAATGCAAGCCGGGTCCACGCCGCAGTTGTGGCTGCGGGACATTCGTGGTAGCTTCTGCGTTATGCATGCCGATATCATGACGGAGGAACATGATCCTGAAACGCCATGGCCCTGGGCTGCGCTGGATGATCCTGCATTGCTTGCATGGCGCTTGCGGGATTTGAAAGTGACGCTGGAGCGGGCTCCGGTTCTGCACGCGCGGGTGGAACAGTTGTATAGCGAATTGGCTGCGAAAGGGTTGTGTTTCCGACCTGTTTGTTATTTATCCACGGAGTGGTTATGTCCCGATCGCGTGCCGGCGATTGGGATTCCGTTTTATTTGGCTCATCCCCGGTTGATCAAGTTGGAGCGCACCATGATGTTGGAGGCGGAAGGGGAAGCGGAACAAGCCTGCATGCAATTGCTTCGGCACGAGGCCGGACATGCGATCAATTATGCGTACCGCCTTTATCGCCGTTCACGCTGGCGCGAATTATTTGGACCGATTTCCCGCGCGTATCACCCGCATGCCTATCCGCGCCGTCCTTACAGCAGGCAATATGTGGTTCATTTGCAGGATCATTATGCGCAAGCGCACCCGGACGAGGATTTTGCGGAGACGTTTGCGGTGTGGTTGACGCCGGGCATGGATTGGCGTCACCGCTATCGCGCCCGGGGCGCTTTGCGCAAGCTGGAATACGTGGATCACTTGATGAATGAAATCGGGGCGCTTGCTCCTCCGGTCACCGCAGGCCCGGGGCCGTGGTTCGGGGATGTGTCCCGCATGCGGAGCACGTTGGAGCGATATTACGCCACCAAAAAGCGCGAGTTCGCGCGCGCGTACGCCGGGTATTACGATCCTGTTTTGCGTCGTTTGTTTGCGGAAGATAACGATCCAGCGCGCGAGCTTGCCTACCGTTTTCTCACCAGGCATCGCAAAGCAATTGCGGGGGAAGTCGCGCGTTGGGCGCGCATGCCTAAATATGCGGCGGACGATTTGCTCCGGCGATTGGCGCAGCGTGCCCGGGAAATGAATCTGCGATTGTCCCGGCCCCCGGAGGAAACGCGCCTGAGTGTCGCGGTGTGCGTCACCGCGCTGGCGCTGGAAGCGCGGGAACAGTATCTGCGTCAAATCACAGAGGATCAAAACCCATGAATGTGTTGATCACGGTGTGTGGCAGGATGATGTTTTGACGTTCTGTGGATTGACGACAGGCAGTGATCAGTTACCATGCTCCGGCCCCGCCACCGCCACCCGCTACAGCTGCGGATTGACGACAGGCAGTGATCAGTTACCATAGGTCACATGTTGCTTTCTTCATTTATCCTGCTGCGGATTGACGACAGGCAGTGATCAGTTACCATGTACGCTTGAGCGGCCTGTTTGTCTCCGTTGCTGCGGATTGACGACAGGCAGTGATCAGTTACCATACGCATTAATCATCGCGTTGGGCGCATCCGCTGCGGATTGACGACAGGCAGTGATCAGTTACCATATAGTCTGTGCGAAGAACTTGCATCGGTTAGCTGCGGATTGACGACAGGCAGTGATCAGTTACCATTGTGCAAATTCAGGCATGGCATTTCTCCTGCTGCGGATTGACGACAGGCAGTGATCAGTTACCATTCAGGTAGAAGCACTCCGCCAGCGTATGCAGCTGCGGATTGACGACAGGCAGTGATCAGTTACCATTTGCGGGATCCTGCTCGATACGTTGCTGACGCTGCGGATTGACGACAGGCAGTGATCAGTTACCATCGACCCAACCGGGAATCGGCAAACTGCGTTGCTGCGGATTGACGACAGGCAGTGATCAGTTACCATCACCTCCGCGAGGTCGGCATAGCGATACTTGCTGCGGATTGACGACAGGCAGTGATCAGTTACCATGGACAGTTTCTCGACCTCCGTGCCCTTGCCGCTGCGGATTGACGACAGGCAGTGATCAGTTACCATAGGATCATGTGTCCCTGTCCCGATCATATAGCTGCGGATTGACGACAGGCAGTGATCAGTTACCATCTTTAATTTCTCTTTCCGCAACTGGTATCGGCTGCGGATTGACGACAGGCAGTGATCAGTTACCATAACTCGTCCCCGCACTTGAACCAGTCCCCGCTGCGGATTGACGACAGGCAGTGATCAGTTACCATATACTAGGAACCGATGGAACTTGCTGTTTGCTGCGGATTGACGACAGGCAGTGATCAGTTACCATAGTCCGGTGCGCTGGTTGAGTACCCGAAGGCTGCGGATTGACGACAGGCAGTGATCAGTTACCATAATACGAGATAAGGTTCGCGAGTACGTACCGCTGCGGATTGACGACAGGCAGTGATCAGTTACCATTGTCCAATGTCTGAGCGGAGCCTCGTTGGTGCTGCGGATTGACGACAGGCAGTGATCAGTTACCATTCGCTCTCCTTAATCGCGGTCGAATGATATGCTGCGGATTGACGACAGGCAGTGATCAGTTACCATTGTTATGACGCCCTTCCGATATGGTTGGGCGCTGCGGATTGACGACAGGCAGTGATCAGTTACCATTTAAGATTTTTTAATTCCTCTCTGGCCATAGCTGCGGATTGACGACAGGCAGTGATCAGTTACCATATTTCTTTGGCTTCTACGTACAGCTTGGCGCTGCGGATTGACGACAGGCAGTGATCAGTTACCATGAAACACCGTTCGAACTTCTGCAAGTGATTGCTGCGGATTGACGACAGGCAGTGATCAGTTACCATTGCCTGATTCGCCAAATGCCTAGAGTGCGAGCTGCGGATTGACGACAGGCAGTGATCAGTTACCATAATACACCGCGAACCCTATTGCGCTGGATGGCTGCGGATTGACGACAGGCAGTGATCAGTTACCATAACCCAGCGGGAAGGAAACCCAGTCTATAGCTGCGGATTGACGACAGGCAGTGATCAGTTACCATGACGAAATGGAGGAGCCGGAACCAATTTCAGCTGCGGATTGACGACAGGCAGTGATCAGTTACCATGCGCCGCCACGCAGATCGAGTGGGAGTACGGCTGCGGATTGACGACAGGCAGTGATCAGTTACCATTTATCTCCTGTTGTTTGGGTTTGGTTTACTGCTGCGGATTGACGACAGGCAGTGATCAGTTACCATTTTGAACTTTTGATTATCTATACGTCTAATGCTGCGGATTGACGACAGGCAGTGATCAGTTACCATCGGGCAGCAGTCGGACAGGCCCGGCTTGATGCTGCGGATTGACGACAGGCAGTGATCAGTTACCATAACCCAGCGGGAAGGAAACCCAGTCTATAGCTGCGGATTGACGACAGGCAGTGATCAGTTACCATATTGCTCAGCTTCCATGTGGTGCTCTGCCTGCTGCGGATTGACGACAGGCAGTGATCAGTTACCATGATAACTTCCACGCCTCCAGTGCCATACATGCTGCGGATTGACGACAGGCAGTGATCAGTTACCATCTATATATCAACGGCAAGGCAAACCCTCTAGCTGCGGATTGACGACAGGCAGTGATCAGTTACCATCGCTAATTTTAACATGATAACTCCCTTCCGCTGCGGATTGACGACAGGCAGTGATCAGTTACCATCGGGTCGTCGCAACCACCACAAATATAGGTGGTTGCGACGAAACCTCCTAAAACATTTCGAGTTGCGCGGGCGGATCTTCGGTTTTCTTCCTTCGTTTTCCAAGAAAAATTTCCATTTGAGAAAACTGTTTGTCTGTAAACTGAATGACGCGAACTTCACCATCTGGAGGTACCGACGAGCGTACGCGACTAAGGTGCACTTCTGTGTTTTCTTTGCTGGCACAATGGCGATAATAGACCGAGTATTGCATCATAGAAAAACCGTCGCCGAGTAGTTTCTTTCTGAACTGCGAATATTGTTTTCGCGCTGAAGCTGTTTCAGTCGGCAAATCGAATAGGACTACGATCCACATGCAGCGGTAACCGGAAATGTGCATTATTGTTTGAAGGTCGGTATGCGCAGTTTATGTTCATTTCCTCTTAGGACGCGAAAAAAAGAAGCAATATAGCGAGGCAGGATTGCCATGAATGGTCCCTGTTGTTGTTCAAACAAATATGGCTCGGCTAGCAGTTCAAGCAAGGAACGGCGATGGTGGCTGCAAAAAGTGGCCGCTTCACTTTCTTGTTCCAGCAGTTCAAATACGCGACGGTCTACAATAGGACGGAATGGCTCCATCAAATCATCCGCAAGGCAAAAAGGATTATTTCGGCGATGATGGTGAATGCCGAGTGCCGGGTGTAGCCCCGCGCTTACCAATGCGCGAGCCACAGAGGCGCGCACTATTCCGTAACCATAATTAAGAAGTGTATTAAATAGGCTATCACTTTCCGGGTCCCTTCTTTCACCTGCGGCATATTGCCGTGGAAACATTCTTTCCCAATAATAACGGCTTGCTTGAGCTTCAATATTGTCAGGATCACCGGATCGAACGCGAAGCGCGAATTTCATCAAATTCTCCTTGGCAGGGGAGTTGGACACATTTGCTTGTGCATATATTTTACCCTGCACAATTTGTTGCCATAATCTTTTCTGATTGGGTTGCTTGGCCTCTATTTGATCGTGGAGTTTTAAGACGACCTCTGTGTGTTTGGCAACAGGCAATAAAATACCCGATGGTATATGCTTCTGGTCGCAAAAAATAATGACGGCTCCTTCGTTAAGGAGAGCATTTATGACGGCGGAGCTGATCTGGATGGCGGGATGTTCAAGCACGAGCACGCCGATATCTTCACACGCATAAGTTTTTTCCTGATTATTATCGAAAATAAGTATGAGTTGATCATCCCGGAGCTTTAGACGAGCCGGATGTTCAGAGACCGATATCGTGTGCTTGATCATTCGTTATTGTGCGGTTCGAATTTCGCCGGATGGGAGAATGCTGACTTTGCGTGCCATAGGGAATTTTTTGTCAAAGCTACTAGGCATGCAGGAAATTAATAACGATGATTTTGTCTCTCGATCTTTATGGCCAGGCGTTGCATCCGCGTGATGCGTAAACCATATCTGCTTGGACGTTAGCGCCATAGTATTGAAGATAAATAAATCATCGTGTCCGTTTAATGTTGTCATGATACTGTCGCCGGGACATAAGTGCATAAGAAAAGAGGCACCTTCCGCTAGGGTTGGCAGAACCTTTCGAACGATGGGTTCTTTATTTCTCAACCGCCGCATGACTTCCATGAGTGTGTTTCCTTCAAAGTGATGCGTGCCATCCGGTAGTTTATAAATGGCCAGATGATGCGTCGCGGCCGATTGTACATGAGTGGAGCCATCTCGAATGGCGATGCTGGGATTCTTTACAAGTATTCTCACTTTTTTAATAGGTATGCCTGAGGGCATAAGTATTGTTTCTTGTAGCGATCCTCCTTTGGCCAAATGATTTTCAATCAAGGTTCGAATGAAACTATCCCGGATATTCTTGACCATCTTGTCTTTGAGATTGCTGACAGACTTCCTCACCACTAATTGACCATCGGGTGTCTTCCCGTAGTAGGTTTCATCATGTAATTTACCGGAGATTTTTCTTCGTGGTCGGTGGGATACCCAAATGTTATTAAGCGATTCTTTTAAAACCTCGCGAAAACCGTTCCACGGCTCGGGTAGGCGGTTTCTGTCCACATCGTGATAGGAGACTCGATACCAATTATTTCCAACAGGCTGAAGATCGAGTCCGAAATGATGCACTTTTGCAAGATTGGCAATGGTGTTTTGGTCGCAGAGCGCAATCACGGCAGCATCCAGTGCGTGGTGGCGATGATCGTCTCTGTTTTTGAGGTTTACTGCGTCGTTTCTAAGAAGACCGTGAAGCTGCCAATGGTCACGTAGTAGCGCTGTGTGCGCCCCTTTGGTGCCTTGCACATGATGGGGTTTGTCAAATAAACATGCTAAATATTGCTGTGCGGCGCGTGCCATCCACGCGGTGTCGTTTAAGTCTCTTTGAATGAAACCCTCCGGTATTTTTTCGGCAAGGAGGCGTGTGCGTTTGGGATAAGGCCAATGTTTGGCTTGCTGAATAATGCGATCATATTTCTCTGGGTCGCTTTGCGCGAGCCATTCATAAGGAGTTCGATTCATTTTGTCCCTGTTCTCTGATCGCAAACAAACTACTTTGTTCATGAAAGAATCATCCGCGCTTCTGGAAAAAGGGTAGATATGATCAATTTCTATTTCACCGCTAAACAATTGATGAATACCGATTATTTTACATGAATAAGCGCACTTCTCTTCTTGTGCTTTCCATAAAAGATAAAGATTCTCGGCTTCGCGATTTGGAATAATATTCAGTTTTTCGAGCGCTTTTCTCGCTTCGGCGCGCTCTTCAGCGCGCGCGTGGTTTTCGCGGTTTACTTCTTTTCGTTTATTTAACCCCATTTTTAACTCGCGGGCCATTTCAATATGAATGCGTGATGGCTTCCCATGTTTGCGAATCACGCCGTTTACCACTTTTCTTAATTCGGTCAGCGCACGTATTACGATCGGGCTGTTTATAATGGGCAGGCGAAGTCCTTCGTCATCGTACGCCGGTAGAATATTCCGGGCTTTATTTAATACTTCGTCGCGCCTTATATATCCCGCTGCATGTAGCGCCGAACGTTCTTTGTCCTGCGTGTGGTAGATAAAGCCTTGTTCCATATAGGGAAGCAATTTGGATAGCGCTTTGATGCTTAAATGGCTATAGCCGGTAGGCAAGTGCGTGTGCACTAGGCGCTGTATTATCGTTTGATCTATATCAAGTTCATTTAAGGCCGCTTCGATGTCATCGTCGGTAACCGCTGGCTTGTACAATATCCCGACAATTTGATTTCTGAGGTCGTCTTGTAGCGTCCACCAGTCTTTGCCATATGCTTTGGTTGATGCAAGGAGATAGTCTGTTGTCATGGCGGATATTTTAGTTCGACCGCCTTGTTCGAGGTTAAACTGTAAACGATGTGCATCATCATTTTTCAGTTTCTTGGCTAGATATTTCCGTATGCTGTCAAAATCCGACTCTTTTTTTCGTTCAAGATATTTAACGATTAGATTCCGCTCTTCAGTGGTCAGTGGTCTTTCCTTCACTTGTTCTTGTGAGGGATCAACGACTCGCAAATTGTTAACTTCTTGGAGCATTCTAAAGCGCTGAAATAGTCTATCGGCAATAGGGGAACGATATTCATCCGGCTCCAGTTCGCAAAATCCAATGGATGCCGGTTCCCAGTACACCGCTCTTTGGAAGAATATAATATTCTCCAGTCCAAATTGTTCTAAGAGGGTTTTGGGGGATCTGGGTAGCGGTTTTACGACAGCCATGGGTTTAGGATTGGGTCCAATCTCGCCGTAGCGCAAGGTATTGTTAAGGAGGTCCGGATAATATTTATTCTGCTCGTTCCATATTGCACAAAATTCATCATAAATCATGCTGCGTCGCGTATGCCTGTTTCGCAATCTCACTTTTTCTGCGTGCGACTCATACAAGTGAAATAAATAATTGCCGAGCGTTTTGTAACCCGACTCATCAATATCCCTCTGTAATTCAGATATCTGTTCGAGCATTCCTTTTTCTTTGGGTGTTCGTGATGGTGCTTCATCTTTTTTCCGCAAAGATAAAAAACCTCGCCTTTGATTCAGGTGATAGAAAATGCGTCCTATTTCCGTGAGTAATAGTTTCTCTTGAATAGCTCTGTGTCGTAGTTTGTACACATCCATGTGCCACCATGCGTCGAGTTCATGAGGGTCCGTGGGCATTAATTCTGTCTCTTGTAGAGCATTTCTAATAGCTTGTTTCCTTTGTGCTTTTCGACGGATTCTGCGTCGCATACACCGCGCTGCACGGCGGTCTTGATTCGGATGCTTTTCTTTCGCCGAGTTGAAATTGTCCACACCAGCCGGAAACACGCGCACGCCACAATCAATGCGTGCTTCATCCCGAAATACCGCTGCCCAACCGATGGATGCAACGCCCATGTCAATTCCAAGTATATAGTCCATTTGTATTCCTTTCATTCGCTTGACATCACACTGCGAGTGGAATAGATTATGCCATGGTAATTGATCACTGCCTATCTGCTTTTCGTAGCAAATAGTCAGATTTTGCGGGCTCTGCTCCACGGAGCAACCCGCCTTTTTCGTTTAATATTCCTTCGAATGTTCACCATGCGGCGTAGTAACATTGTGTTTCTCTGTGATACGCGCAGGGGGATAGCAAGTAAATGCATTTTCCCTTCTAGCACGAACGTGATGCACTCTTACATCCGTGCAGTCAAATACGGTTAAGATGAAAACAATTGGGTCATTTGTGAAAGCGGAGGATGCGCATTTGTTGCGAATGCGGTTGGAGGCCGTTGGAATTGATGCCGTGGTTTTGGATGATCTTTCTGCGCAAGTCATGCCACACCTTTCCCTGGCTATTGGGGGTGTGCGCGTGCTTGTCCCCGAGGATCAATTCGACGAAGCATGCCAATGGCTTGCGCAAGAATCAAAAACCTTGCGTGAAGAAGAAACGGATCTGGTTTGTCCCCGGTGTGGTTCTCGCCAAGTTGTCTTCCTCCACGAACATCGCTCCCGGGTGTGGTCTTTTTTAATTCTTTTCCTGTTTATGCTGCCTGTGCCTTTTATACGGCATCGTTATAAATGCGATGCTTGTGCCTATCTTTGGAAATAAAACCCATGAATGTGTTGATGTTGGTGGATCAAGAGACGGTGTGTGCGGAAGATCCGGAATTGGCGGGGCTGGTTGCGCCGGGGCAGGCGGTGATGGAGCATCATGTGGCGGCGGGGTTGCGCGAAGCGGGGCACCGGGTTTCGGTGATGGCGTTTGGTCCCGATCCGCTTGAAACCGCGTCCGCGTTGCGAGAGGCGGCGCCCGATGTGGTGTTTAATTTGACGGAATGGTTTGACGGGGACCGCAGCAAAGACGCGCATGTCGCATCGCTGCTCGATTTATTAGGCATTCCTTACACCGGGGCTGGTCCGGTTGGGTTGGCGTTATGCCGGGATAAAGCCTTATGCAAACAAGTCCTGAGTCATCACCGAATTCGTTTTCCCCGCTTTATGGCCTGGGCGCCGGGAACGCGTCAGCCGCCCGGTCGTATGGTATATCCGGTGATTGTGAAGCCGTTGTTGGAAGACGGCTCGGACGGCATTTCAAAAGCGTCGCTGGTGCATTCGGACGCGGAATGCGCCGAACGTGCGGCATGGCTATGCGAGCAGCGAGGACAACCTGTTATTTGTGAGGAATATATTGAAGGCCGCGAAATTTATATTGGCGTGCTTGGCAATGAGCGCGCGACAGTGTTGCCAGCGCGCGAGGTGTGTTTCCCGCTTGCGCAGGAAGGCGGGCCGACGATTGCGACCGCGCGCGTGAAGTGGGACGAAAACTACCGGAAAAAATGGGGCATCGAATATACGGCGGCTGAACTGGACCCTGCGTTGGCGCGTCAAGCCGCGCGCGTGAGCAGGCGCGTGTATCGTTATTTGCAGTTGCGGGATTATGGCCGCATTGACTTGCGTATCCGTCCTTCAGGGGAAATTGTATTTTTAGAAGCCAATCCCAATCCTAATTTAGCGCGGGACGAAGATGTGGCGGAAGCGGCGCAACAGGCCGGGGTGCCGTATGCGAAGTTGCTGGATCGCATTGTGCATTTGGCGTTGAAGCGGCGGGGGTAATCCGGCTTATCCGATGCCGCCGCCGGGCATATCCATGATACGGGTATCGGCCACGGCGGTTCCATGTCCGGGTTCAGGATAATCCAGCGTGTAATGCAGGCCCCGGCTTTCTTTACGCGCCATGGCGGAACGCACGATTAATTCGGCCACAGCCGCAATGTTGCGCAGTTCGAGCACGTCGGTTGTGACGAGGTAATCAAGATAATACTGCCTTATTTCGCGGCGCAGATTGTGAATGCGGCGCAGCGCCCGGTCGAGGCGCTTATCCGTGCGGACAATGCCTACGTAATCCCACATGCACGTGCGCACTTCGTTCCAGTTGTGCTCCAGCACGACGACTTCATCGCTGGCTACGGCGTCGCCATAATGCCAGTCCGGTATAACATAATCTTGCAAAGAGCCTTCTTCCCGGTGACCCAGAATCGCATGCGCTGCGCGCCGGGCGCATACCAGCGCTTCCAGCAGCGAATTGCTGGCCAGGCGGTTGGCGCCGTGCATGCCGGTGCATGCGGTTTCGCCTACGGCGTATAAGCCGTCCAGCGCAGTCACGCCGTTGACGTCGGCATCCACGCCGCCGCAGCAGTAATGCGCGGCGGGGACGACGGGAATGGGTTGTTCGGCCATATCAATGCCGTATTTCAGGCATGCGGCGTAGATGTTGGGAAACCGCTTGATAAGGAAGTCCTCGGTGTGGTGCGTGATGTCGAGGTATACGCAGCGATCGCCGCGCGTTTTCATTTCCTGGTCAATGGCCCGCGCCACAATATCGCGCGGCGCCAGGGATGCGCGCGGATCAAAACGTTCGGTAAACGATTCCCCCGCGGCATTAATCAAGACGCCTCCTTCGCCGCGCACGGCTTCGCTGATGAGAAACGATTTGGCTTCCGCATGATACAAACATGTGGGGTGGAATTGAATAAACTCCATGTTTTTAATAGGCAGTCCTGCGCGCCAAGCCATGGCAACGCCGTCCCCGGTGGCCAGGTCGGGGTTGCTGGTGTACAGGTAGACTTTGCCGGCGCCACCCGTAGCGAGCACGGTGTACGGCGCGCGCACGGCAAAAATTTCACCGGTTTGGCTATGGAGAAAGTAGGCGCCCACGCACCGGTTATGACCGGCGATGCCAAGCCAGCCCGTGGTGACGAGATCTATGGCCATACAATAAGGCATCAACGTGATATTCGGGTCGGCTGTAGCGCGTTCCACCAGCGCTTTAATGATTTCCTGGCCGGTAATATCCCCGGCATGAAGGACGCGACGCGCGGAATGGCCAGCTTCCCGGCCAAGATCGTAGAAAGGATCGTGGTTCCCCTCGTGGATGTTTTCTTCCCGCGAAAAAGTAACGCCGTGCCGTTCGAGGCATTCCACAGCCGATTGCGAGTCCCGGATAATTGTGCGCACAGCATCTTCATGGCATAAACCGCCGCCTGCCGCCAATGTGTCTTGCACATGGGCTTCCAAGGTGTCTTCGGGATCTTTGACGCAGGAAATGCCACCTTGCGCCCAGTTGGTATTGCTTTGCGCTATGCCTTGTTTGGACACCAGCGCGACCCGGCCCGAGGGGCTTAGTTCAAGCGCGGCAATCAATCCGGCCATGCCGCTGCCGATCACCATAAAATCATAATCCGCTGTCGTCATAATCGTTGATTATTCCATACTTGCAACTCACCCGCTCTGCGAGTACTATAGTCGGTTGGTGTAGATAAACCTAACGTCCTCGTCCTTTGGGCTGTGACTATAGGAGCGCGGCACATAAACGCGCCCTGATTTTTATTAAGCAAGCGGATAAGCGTATAGAAAAACCGTAGGCACCGCAAGAAATGAATGTACTGCTGATACAACCGCCGGATGCCCAACCCGCCGTGGAGGCGATAGACTCCTCCGGGGGGCTTGCGCAAGGCATCATGCCCCCGTGGGATTTGATGTGCGTCCAGACGTTTTTGCAAAAACATACACGCCACATCAGTCGTTTTATTGATTGTCGTTTGATGCACGATCTTGAGCGCGAACTGGTGTCCCAGATTGAGACGCTTGCGCCTCCGCGTATTTTGGTGGTGAATTGTCCCACACTTTCGCTGGGGCAAGCGGCCGCGGTGCTGGATATGGCCAAGCGTCATTTCCCGGCGATGCGCACGGTTTTGTGCGGCGCTTATCCCAGCACGTTTCCCGATCAAGTAGCGGATATTCCCCGTGTGGATTTTGCATTGGCCGGCGATCCCGAGCCGATTTTACGCAATTTATTGGATTACATTGACGTTGAACAACGTTTGAAGCGGGTGCCTGGTTTGATTTTGCGGAACCAACGCGATGCGAAACCGTATTGGTTGCCGCGCTTGCATAGTTTGTCCATGCCCGACTGGGACGGCGTGTACTGGGGCGATTACACCACCGGCGGCGGCACGATGGTGTGTCGCGCGGAAATACGCTTATCGCGCGGGCACAGTCGCACCAATGCGGATCGCGCGTTTGACGGCTTAAGCGAGCCGTTACGTTTGTGGCCGATGGAACGCTTGGCTAAACAAATGCTTAAATGCGTGCATACCGAAGTCAACGAAGCCGTGTTAAGCGATCCGCCCGGCGTATGGACGCATGACCGGCTGATGGAGTGGGCTACATTGCTTGCGCATCAGCGGAATGCCCAGCCGTGGAGCGTGCGCGTATTGCCTATGGAATTCAGCGAGGATTTAATTGAACAACTGAAGCAAGCCCGTTGCCGTCGCGTGCATGTGGTGTTTCCGACGTGCGATAAAGTCTTGTTTAAGCGGTATGGTCTTCCGGCGGACTTGCGTGGCTTTTTCAAAACAGTGCAAAGCATGGCCAGCGGCTCGGTCCAGCTTTGCGCGCATATTTGGGTTGGCGGTCCCGAAGAAACGCGGGGGGAAACCGAACGGGCGACAGCTATGCTGCGTAAATTAGGTCATAACCCATATATTATTGAGCCTTTTCCTTTTACGTTGGATTCGCCTTTGTACCAGGCTGTCCGCGAGGCGGAGACGCCGCTTCCCGGTTTGACCGAGTGGATTCAGTGGTCGCGCGACCCGTGGATTAAAGAGCGTCCGGTTGCTTTATGGGGCGGACGCGAGCAGGTTCGCCCGATGGAACAGGAAATTCGACGTATTCATTGGTTGCTTAACCGCACCCCAAGCCGCGCGTTTACTAAACTGCTGCGGACGCTGCGGTCGCGGAATTGGATTGAATTATTGGAAGACAAGGCCATCGGCTGGTTGCATCGGCGGCGTAGCGCGGAGTTGTGATTAACGCATCGAAGCTTGACAAAGCACCCCGATTTCTAAATAGTCTGGCCGCTTCTTGCTATAATAGTATTTTTGTGTCTAGTCGTTGGAGTATGTATGGCGAAAAAGGTCAAGAAAAAAACCGAAACAGCGAAATCTAAACCGGCCCGTAAAGCGCCATCGTCGAAGGCTAAAAAAGCTCCGGCTAAAACCCCCAAAGCCAAACTGCCCAAAGAGCAGGATGAGCAAATGGTTGATAGTAAGCTTGAAGCCAAGGCGTTGGAAGATGCGCAACGCGATGCCGATCCTTCGGACGTGGAACAGAAGGAAGAAGATGGCGCTGACGAGAATCTGGTGCAGCTCACGGTGAACCGTGAAGATCGCAACCAGAAAATCAAAGAATTGATCCAGCTCGCCAGCGATCAAGGTTATTTGACGTATGACGATGTCAACGAAGCCATGCCTGAAAGCATGGTGAACGCCGACGAGCTTGAAGGCATTGTCATTTTGCTGCGCGGGATGGATATTGAAGTTATTGAATCCACCGATGTGGAGAAATTCAAATCCGCCGCCGAAAAAGAAGAACGGGCTAAACAAGCGCAGCGTATGGATGTGCTGGATGATCCGGTCCGCATGTATCTTAAGCAAATGGGGCAAGTCGCGTTGCTGACCCGTGAGCAGGAAGTCGAAATTTCCAAGCGCATCGAAGAAGCGGAACTTACGTCCCGGGCCATTTTTAATCATTTTGGAAGCTCCACCCAGGCGTACTTGGATTTAAGCGAACGCTTAAAATCCGGGCGGGAGCGGTTTGACCGCATCATCAACGATAAAATGGTGGATAGTCGCGATAAGTATTTTAAAGCCCTGCCGCGGCTGGTTTCGCAAATCACAACGTTGCACGACGAAGCGACCAAAAAATTCCAGGCGGCTAACAAGTCGCGCTTAAGCAAAGCCGACCAGCAGAAAATGCAAAAAGCGCAGGAACAGGTGCAGAAAAAATTAAGCGCAGCATTTGATAAACTTGCGTTTAAGCAAAAAGCCATTGAAGACATCATGGGCGTGATTGATGAGCGCTACCAGGTCTTTAAGCGTTCGCGGGATCATTTGGCTAAATTGGAATCCAACCGCAAAAGCGCGGCGCAAGCGGAAGCAATCAAAGCAGAGCAGCAAATCATCCGCCAGATGGAAATCGAACAACGCATGACGGCGGATCAATTTGAGGATCAGTACCGGAATTTGCGGTTATGGCTGCGTAAAGGATTGCGCGCGAAATCCGAAATGGTGGAAGCCAACCTCCGTTTAGTGATTAGTATCGCAAAAAAATACACCAACCGCGGCTTGTCTTTTCTGGATTTGATTCAAGAAGGCAATATGGGATTGATGAAAGCCGTCGAAAAATTCGAATACCGGCGTGGATATAAATTCAGCACGTACGCCACATGGTGGATCCGTCAGGCTATTACCCGTTCGATTGCCGACCAGGCGCGCACGATCCGTATTCCCGTGCATATGATTGAAACCATCAATAAATTGATGCGCTTGCAAAAGCAGCTGGTCCAGGAACTAGGCCGCGAACCCACGCCGGAAGAAGTCGCGGAAGACATGAATCTGCCTGTTGAACGCGTGCGCGCTATTCTAAAAATCGCGCAGCAGCCTATTTCCCTTCAAAGCCCTATTGGGGACAGTGATGACACGCATTTCGGCGATTTCATCGAAGATAAGTCGGCGGAAAATCCGTCCGACATGACTGCGTACAGTCTGCTGAAAGATCGTTTACAGGATGTGTTGACCACGTTAACCGAACGCGAACAAGAGGTCTTGACGTTGCGCTTTGGTCTGGCGGACGGCTATTCACGCACGCTCGAGGAAGTGGGGCGCAAATTTAATGTCACGCGTGAGCGTATTCGTCAGATTGAAGCCAAAGCTTTACGCAAAATGCGCCATCCCACGCGCATCCGCAAACTCGAAGGATTTTTGGAAGGCGGCGATTAACGCGGGAGGAAAAGCGATGACGCAAGCGGGCGATGGAAACATAACACGCATTGTTAAGCGCAACGGAACCGTGGTTCCTTTTGACCGGGATCGCATTGCGACGGCGATTTTTAAAGCAGCGGCCTCGGTAGGCGGTTCCGATCGCGCGTTGGCCGATCGCCTTGCTTTGATGGTCGAACAGGCCTTGATTGCCACCTACGGCGCTAACAGCATTCCCACGGTTGAGGATATTCAGGATGTTGTCGAAGAGACGCTGATTGAAGAAGGTCATGCTAAAACCGCGCGCGCGTATATTTTATATCGCGCCCGTCGCGCCGAGGCGCGGGAAGCCCGCTCGGTGCAAGGCGAATTTTCCGACAACATTCCGTACAAGAAAATCTATGATGTGCTCCGTTGGAACATGGATCACGGCTGTGATTCCGTGGAGGGCATTAATCGCATTATCGCGCAAGGCCGGTATGCCGATTTAGTGCATGCGGTCGAAAAAAGATACGACGATGAAGTGGCGCTGGGCGCCGATCAGATGCTGGACCGGATACCCGGCATCCGCATGGTTATTATTGCCGGCCCGTCCTCTTCCGGGAAAACCACGACCACGATTAAAGTCAGCGAGAAACTAAAAGCCGCCGGCATGCGCCTTAAAGCCATCAACGTGGATCATTATTTTTATGATTTGGAAATGCATCCTAAAGATGAATTTGGCGATTACGATTATGAAACCCCGCAAGCCCTGGATCTGGAATTGATTAACCAGCATCTGGTGCAATTGCTGGAAGGCCGAACCATCAAAACGCCGCACTACGATTTTAAAACCGGCAAGCGCACGTTGCATGTGCATGAACTGAAAATCGAAAAAAACGAAATTGTGCTGATTGACAGTTTGCACGGCTTATACGACGCGATGACGCATAGCATTCCTCCTGAACAGAAATTCCGGTTATACATTGAAACGCTGGGCCAGGTGCGCTCGGGGAACGGCGTATTTATGCGCTGGGCCGATAACCGTTTGATGCGCCGTATGATCCGCGATAGTTGGCATCGTAATTTGCAACCGCTTCAAACGCTAACGCATTGGCATTATGTGCGACGAAGCGAATTGCGGAACATTATTCCTTTTATCAGCGCCGTGGATTATCTGGTGAACAGCGCGATGCCGCATGAATTGCCGATCATGAAAAACAAACTGTTTAAATTTTTCCCCGATGCCATAGCCCAATTCAAAGACGAGCCTAAACGGCAGGATGCCTATATTCGCGCTAAACGCGTATACGACTTGCTGAATGAATTAACGGAAATGCCGGACGATGGCACTATCCCGGAAAAATCCCTGCTACGCGAATTTATTGGCGGCAGTCAGTATCATTACTGAGGGACGTTAATTCAGTTCCAATCGGATGCGCACCGCAATGTTCTTATGTGTGTCGCTTTGGATATGGAGCGAGCGATGCTCAAGTGTGCCTTCGGTGTGGGAAAACGTATCGGTGACGGTAACGGGATTCAGCGGGTCGTTGATGTCGTACCATGTTTCCATGTCCACGGTAAGTTCGATTATGATGGCTACATCCGGCGCATGCGTGTCGAACCAATAATCAAAAACCGGTTCGCCGTCACGGAACGCAGGAAGATCGTGGCTTAGGGCGGTAACGGTCGGATCCAAGCCCAGTTTATACGCCATAACATTTTTTACGCCGTCGCTATTGTAATCATCTTCCGGCGAAGAAAGCGCGCCCGGCGGCAAGCTGTGCAAGGCTTCCATGGCGGTAGCCCAATCGCTATAGGTGGGAGGGGAAGTCACGGTGATCTCGTGTGGCGGTCCTTGAGGCCAATCTTTTGCATCGTGCCATGGCGTAATTTGCAGGCGATACTCCCCGGGAGTGTCCGGCGTCCATGTCAACATGCCCCCGGACGCTACAACGGTATTGGATAACGTTGCGATCTCAAGCATGTTGGAAAAAGAAATGGTATCAATAAACCAGCCCAGATCATCTTCCGTTCCCAAATAATACGAGTTGGTAGAATCATATATAAAACGGATCTGGATTTCCTGCCCCTCAAAAGCGTCAAGTTCAATGGTGTGAAGCGTGAAAGAAGTTTCCCCTGAATCATCGGTGCCCGCCTGGTGATGCACCGACGTCCAAGACGTCCCCTTATTGCTTGATAGTTCCACGGCGGCAAACTGATCTTCTGTTGCCCAGCGCAACCGGCTATAAAATTGCAGTGTTGCGTTTGATTGCACATAAAACGAATGGAGATACGTCAACGTTTGTATTTCGAAATCGGGGTGCGTGAGATGATACGCCGTATCCGCGCTATGATAGACTGCGGTGGATAGCGGGGTATAGTCCGGCGATGTGCCGTCTTCCATGCGATTCAGGCTTTCTGCGGAATCAGGCATGGCCGGGTTGGCTGTTTGCAGGGCAAACGCATAATCTGTGGCGCCGATCACCGTGGATGACCCAAATTGATTCGTGGCCCCGGTCCAAATGGATGTTGGGCCTATTACCGAAGGGGGCTGATAAGCGGGGATAAAATCCACTTTTATGTTTTCGTCTCCCGGAAAGGAAACATTCGTTGAAAAGGTGAAATCGAAACCGGAAAACGTAACCGTGTGTGTGCCGGCATTGGTTGGGATAGGCAAGGTATAACCGCCTTCAGAAGCTGTTTCGGTGTGGTAGGACGCATCTTGTGCTTCCACGTGTACCCCGCCAAATCCTTCGCCCGGATCGTAGAAATGGTTTCCATTGAAGTCATAGTACGCTGCGCCAAGAAGAAACGGACTGGGCGTATAGTCTGTTAATCCATAATCCTGTGTGACCATTAAAGCATTCCACGTGTCATTATTCCCGTCGGTAAACTGGCCTTCATGGATGCCTATGCCTACCTCGTCGAATAACTCATATAGAATGTTGACGCGATGATTGGTGCTGATAAACAGGCTTGTGTGGCGCGATTCGGTAAAGCTGACGGGTTCTACAGGGAACGGGGGATTGATGCCCGTCCATGAAATATTTTCGCCTGCGCCCCAGATTCCTTCCAGTACGTATCCGGCCGCGTTCATGCGATCGGTGCTGGATGATCCTCCGACGCCGGTATGGGAGAAGATATCGTTATCCAGCATCCATAAGGCGTGATCGCGGGCTGCATCGAGCAGAAAGCGGTGCATAGCCAGAGGTTGGCGCGGGACGTCTTCAAAAGTTCCGGGCGGAAACCCTGTGTTTAAATCAATGCCGTGCAGCGCCGCTTCCGCGCCGGGATTTGCGCGCGCGCGATTGACAAGCTCCAGCATGTATTGCTCGTACGGGGTGGGATCGCCATGGTCATAAAACATCGTGGAGAAAGCAGACCGGGTGAACGTATCGCGGAAGGACGGAGCCGTAGCAATGCCTTCCTCGAAAAAACCTTCTCCCATCGCGCTTTGCATCAGGGGGGGAGGGGAAGCCATCGCGAAGCCGGAAAGCCATGCCCATAAAAAAACGGCCACGCTCATCAAGGCCGTATGATGTGTAATCTTGCTCACGATTAAAACATACACGCAGATCTTAAGCCTGCGAATGAAAAATCTTAGTTATGCGGTGCATGACCTGACCTTGAAATAATGGACGGATGATAGCAGGAGTACTGTCCTAACGAAAGGCAGAACGATGAAAGCAAGCAGGTTCTGTCGCGTCGGGGATACCCGTTTAAATATTAAACAGCTTGTTTTCATGCCATTTCCCGATCCAGTTCGTGTCCAATCAAAATCGCTTGCTTGTTGAGTGTCATATCTCTTGATCTCATCTCCGCGAAATGTTTACGACGTATGCTCACCGCGCCGCTGGTTGCCATACCCAAATGCCGACCCGCTTCCACTTGCGTCAGCCCCGCATAGACACACAACATTTCTGCTGCCACGCCCCTCGCCCACGCCGAGCCCCGGCGACGC
>Ga0081527_100302_pt1 | contig 31323 bp, 35 predicted proteins | sample HotLakmasection5_FD_70992 | JGI IMG/M metagenome (GOLD analysis project Ga0081527, IMG submission 70992) | Hypersaline microbial mat communities from Hot Lake, Washington, USA - Section #5 (SPADES assembly) (version 2) | ecosystem: Environmental > Aquatic > Non-marine Saline and Alkaline >... | reverse complement strand
TCGCCACCGGCCGCCTCCGCGGCCTGTCCGCCCTCGAAGCCATCAAGACCGCCCTCAACCCCGCAACCGCCCAGCACGCCTGCTGATCCTCGACACGCCTATTGATGAGGGGTGAGCAGTTACTCTTGCTCTTGAAGGTCAGTGGGCAAAGAACTTCTGTGCCATCGCATTGCGAATGATTCGTGAAGAGATTGATAAGAGAAAGCTGGAAGACCGTTTTCACTGGGCCATTTTGTTGGTTCTCCTTGTTCTACGTTACCGCAGAGTCGATAGGCTTTTTCTAACCGATCACTGTCCGAACACGCGCTGCCTCGCACAGGATTTAGAAGTAGCTCTTGGAGATTCGGAAAGCGAAGCGCACAAGCGAAACAAACCTGAGGCCGCCACAAACTCTGTAGAAACTGTTAAGTTCTTGCAGAATCGTGGCCAAAACGAAAAGATAATTGATTCCATTGTAAGACAGGTAGATAGTTCAGAATCCAGTGGCAAACCAGAAGATAATAATGATAAAGATGAGCCCTAGGCTGAAACACGCAGTTCTCTTTGATTAGCAAGCGACCCCTTTAGCGCTCATCACTGCAATCCGCTTTTCCTCGACAGAAGTGCATTCAATCAAAAAACAGCACCCCTGGTGTTGACTCGCAGCAGCAAGTCCGTCGCCGCCCGGCACCACGAGGAGACCATCGAGTTCCTCGACTACCGCGGGCGCAACGGGCTGATCATTCGGGAGATGTCCGGCTACCTGGGCGACTGACCGACGTGCCCGCCGGTGCCGAGACGGGCCGCTTCCCGATCAAGGAGGGCCGCAGTCAGGTATACAGATGGAAGTTGAAACCGGAGCAGACCAGGATGTACGCCACGGTGGTCGAGGCGAGGGTGAAGTCCTCGGTCAGCAGGCGGCTCTCGTAGGTGTAGCCGGGCGGCAGGGGGAGGCCCGCCAGCCCGCCGACCTCGTTCAGGTCGTCGTCATCGGAGATGTTGAGTGCCGCGACCGGCGCGTAGCGGGACCCGTCCTCGCCGACCAGCTCGTGAAGAACGCTGCCGGCGAAGATCGTCTCCTCCGTGTGCCGCTCGATCCGGCCGGCGAGCCACAGCGGCTCGGACGACCCGGCCGGGTCGGTGCCCTCGACGAGCGGCTGCAACGACAGGATCCGGGCGATCAGCAGGAAGTCCACCGTGACGTCGCCGGCGCACAGGGTGAACCGCCGCGGCAGGCCGGCCGGCGCGTCGCCCGCGTACGGGTAGATCGTCGCGGCACTGGGCACGGCATTGATGCCGGGGTCGCCCAGCGACAGGTCGGCGCCCGTCTGCTGGGTGGCGAACGAGACGGTCTCCGGCAGAAGAGGCCGGATCTGCTGCAGGTACGTGTCGGCGTCCGCGCCGGCATTGCTGTAGATGTAGCCGCCCGACGTCGCCGGGTTCTGCCTGTATTCCTGATTGTAGCCGCCGTTCGGAACGACTTCCGGCTCCAGCATGCCCGCCTCCCGATCCCCTGCCGCTCGCCATGCGGTAGTATGGCCTTGCCACGCCTCTATTATCGGGCAGGAGGCGCAGCGGATAAAGGGAAGATTTCCGCCATCATGTCTGTTTTGCGATAATGCGCTGAAGCATTTCAGTATAACACGAGAAAAATTTTTAGACTTTAATATTTTTAATGAACGTACCTGCCGGCACCCGCTCACGCGGCGGGGCTTTGCCGCTTCCGGACGCCGGCGCGCGTCAACGCCGTTTGCAGCCGGCCGCAGGCTGAGCTGCCCAGCCCTTCCCGCCGCCGCGGTCCAAGCCGGGCTTCGCGAACCGAATGGGTCATCCACGCCCCCACCCGCGCGTCCGGTTGATCCGCTTATCGCCCTTCCCACCTTATGGGAATAGGATGCTCCAAGGTTCATGGGGGCATTGCCCGGGCGATCGGCCCGATACCGGAAAGGATGCGGCCTTGTTCAAGAAATCCCCCCGGAAAGGCGGGAAGGCGGCGGTCGAGGTCACCACGCTGACCCTGCGCGACGGTCTGCAGTCGACCGGCGTGTGGCAGCGCTTCCTGCCGCTGGTCAAGGACGCGCTTGCCGAGCGGCAGGAGCGGCCGGAGAACGGGCACGGCCGATCGGAAGGGCCGGCGCTGGCCCGGCTGCGCACGATCGCCGGACTGATCAAGGCGGCCGGGTACAATGGTGCCGAGGTGTTCTGGGGTCAGTCGTTCCAGAAATACATGCTCGGCGAGATCAGCCCGTTCGAGGCCATGGCGCTGTACCGCGACGTCTTCGGCGACGACTTCCTGCTGAGCGGGCTCGGCCGCGGCGTGAACGCGGTCGGCTTCCGGCCCTATGCGCAGGACGTGATCGACTGCCTGGTGACCCGGTTCGCCGAGCGGGGCGGGTCCCCCGGCCGGAAGAAGATCAAGATGCGGATTTTCGACGCGCTGAACTTCCCGGAGAACTGCGCATCGATGATCATTGCCGCCGCGCGCTACAACGCCGCCTCCGGGGTCTCCGCGTCCGGGGCCGCCTCCGGGGCCTCCGCGTCCGGGAACGGCGCCGAACGCCCCGCCGGTGCCGGCAAGCTGATCCACATCGAGGCGGCGCTCTGCTATCAGCCGGAGCGCGAGATCGCGAAGTGGGGCGCGGACGGCGAGGTGACCGGCACGGGCCGGCTGTTCACCGACGAATACTACGTCGCCTATGCCAAGAAGCAGATGGCCACGGCCAAGGCGGCGGGCAGCGTGCTCGACTCGCTGGTCATCAAGGACATGGCCGGGCAGCTGAGCCCGGAGCGCATCGCCGGCCTGCTGCCGCAGCTGACCGCGCTGGGACTGCCGGTCTACCTGCACATGCACTGCACCAACTACGCGCAGGCCGTGGAAACGATGCGCACGGCCGCCGACCTGGGCGTCGCCGGGGTCGAGGTGGTCGACTGGCCGCTGGCCGAGGGCACCTCGCACGCCAGCGTGCGCGACCTCATCCAGGGCAAGGAGAAGACCTTCGCCGGGATCGACCTGCGCAAGCTGGGCGAGCTGGAACGGGAGCTCGCGGGTCTGTTCGGCGACAAGGACGAGCTGCTGGCCGAGACCGGCACGGCGGAGGCGCGCCGCGACGACCTGCGGCTCAGCCGCGACGACCGGCTGATCCTGTGGCGGCTCGGCATCCCCGGCGGGGCGATGCCGGCGGTCATGCACCTGCTGCAAATGACCTGCAAGCTGAAGCGGGTCACGCAGAACGAGGCGATCGAACGGTTCGAGCGGGAGCTCGGCGCGCTGCAGGCCGAGATCGGCTGGGTGCCGCTGGTCACGCCGATGGCGGACATCGTGTACACGCAGGCGCTGCTGAACATGCAGAACGGCCGGTACGTCATCATCGAGGACCGGTTCGCCAAGATGATCCTCGGCCACTACGGCGACTACATCGACCACGCCACCGACGAGACGGTGCCCTTCGCGCCCAAGGTGGTCAAGGCGGTCCTGGACTACTGCGCGGGCGTGCGCGACGGCAGCAAGGTGGCGCTCGGCGGCAAGGTCTATCCCGCTCCCGAGGTGGTGCGCGAGCGCAGGGCCCGCCCCCCGGAGATGGACGCGACGCGCGAGGCAATGCTGCCCGTACTGCGCCGCACCGGCCTGGACCCGGACGGCCCGGAGGCCGACGAGGCGATCGTCATGAAGCTCATGGAGCCGCCCGGGTCGACCAGGCTGACCGAGCGCATCCTGCTGGCGCCGGAGCAGGAGCGCCTGATCCTTCGCCTGACCGAGATCCGGGCGCTGTGCGAGGCGCCGCAGCAGTTGGTCTGAGCGACCGCGGCGGCCCCGCGGGTCACGCCGGCCGCGCCTCCGCCAGGAACGGGCTCGGCGCGTCTGCCCAGGTGATCAGCAGGGCGTCGCGGGCGCGGGTGCAGCCGACGTAGAACAGGCAGCGCTCGCGCTCGGTGGCGGCGCGGCGGCCGTCGGCGTCGTCGGCCGCAGCCAGGGCGCGCGGGTGCGGCAGCTGGTCGGCGTCGCAGCCGACCAGGGCGACGGCGCGAAACTCCAGGCCCTTGGCCGCGTGCATGGTGGCCAGCACGGCGCGGTCCTCGGGCAACGCGCCGCGGGCCGGACGGCCGTGGGCCAGGCCGGCGCGGGTGCAGGCGGGCTCGGCGCGCTCCTCCAGCAGGCGGGCGGTGCGGGCGAACACGCCGATCTCGTGCGGCGCCAGCCCGCGCGCCAGCAGCCCGGCCAGCCACGCGGCCAGCGCCGTGACCTCGGCCTCGACACCGCCGCCGCCCAGGCATTCCGGCTCCGGCCCGTTCAGCAGCGAGACCGCGGTGCGCACCGCCTCCGCCTCGTCCACATCGGCCAGCCGGGCCGGCGCCAGCCGGTCGGCGAAGCGCTTGATCTGCGCGGTGGTCCGGTAGTTGACGGTCAGCCGCGCGCCGCGTCCGCGCACGTCCACGCCCGCCTCGCGCCACGGGAACGGCCAGCGGTAGATGCGCTGGCCGACATCGCCGGCGAAGAACAGGTCGTGCGGCCCCGGCGGCGCCAGCGCGCGGATCAGGCCCAGGTCGCGGGGGCCGAAGTCCTGCGCCTCGTCGGCGACGACGTGGGCGTAGGGCGGCGCCGCGCCGCCGGCCACCGCCGCCTCGACCGCGGCGCGGGCGCGGTCCACCGCATCGCCCCAGGTGCCCGTGCCGGCCGCATCCAGCCGGCGGCGCACGCCCTCCATGACCCGCCAGACGCGCCAGCGCCGGGACCGCGACAGCGGCGAGCCGCGGCCGCGCCGCAGGATGTCGCGATAGGCCGGCCAGTCCGCCAGGCCCCAATAGTCCACCACCGCGTCCCACTCGGCGCGCAGGAAGGCCGCTTCGGGATAGCGCACGCCGGCCTCCGCCGCCGCCTCGGCGATGAACCGGTCCAGGTCGTCGCCGTCGACCGGCACGAAGCGCGGCCCGCCGGCGCGGCGCACCAGGTCCGCGGCCAGGCTGTGCAGGTGGATCACGTCGACCCGCGCCCGCGCCGGGCGGTCGCCCATCAGCCGGTCGAGCCCCTGGGCCAGGTGCCGCGCGAGCGTCGTGGAGAAGGTGGTCAGCAGCACCCTCCCCTCGCCGGCGCGTTCCGCCAGCCGGGCGGCGCGGTGCAGCGCGACCACCGTCTTGCCGGTGCCGGCCCCGCCGGAAACGCGCGCCGGCCCGCGCCAGTCGCGCACCACGGCGTCGCGCTGCGACGGGTGCAGGAACACCGTCCACTGGTCCCACGGCGCCTCCAGTGCGCGGGCCAGCGCCGCCTCGTCCGCGGCCACCCAGAAGCGGCGCCGGGCGTCCGGGTGGGCGAAGGCGTCGGCCGGGACGGGTGCGGCTGCCGGCATCGGGCGCTCGCCGGTGGCAAGGCGCACCAGCGCCTCGGCGGCCTCCTCGGGCAGGCGGTCGAGGATGGCGGTCAGCCCGTCCTCGTCGACCTGCCGGACGTGCCCGAGCCAGGCCGGCGGCACGCCCAGCGCCAGGAGGTAGGCCTCGTCCTCGTGCGCGAACAGCGGCGGCGCGGCGACGTGGCGGGCCACCGTGCGGACCTCCTCGCGCACCACCTCCTCGATCTCGACGATCTGGGCGGAGCCGGTGACCGGGTGCACCTCGAACCGCCGCCGCTCCGCCCAGGCATAGGCGTCGTCGTGGTGGTCGACGTAGCAGAGCACGGTGCGGGCGCCGTCCTTGAACACCACGACGCGCAGGTCGCGCCCGGCGCGGATCGACCAGAACCGCGCCTCGCGGGCGTTGTCGATGCGGTGCATCTGGAAGCCCGGCCGGTCCGGTTCGGCCATGAAGTCGAACGCCACGGCCTTGACCGCCGCCTGCGCGTCATGCGGCAGCCTGTCGAGGCTCTTCTGAAACGTGCGGGCGATTTCGAGCATGCGGGTTGTCGGCGTGCGTGCAGACCTACGAATCCACGTCCAGTGCCACATCGAGGGCCTGAAGATCTTCAGCGAACAGGTCGATCGACGTGATCGGCTCCTGCAACCCTCCGTGCGCCACATGGTTGCGCAATGCATAATAGCGCTGGATGCGGCGATATGCATCGCCGCGCCGATCGGTCACCAGCGCCAACCGGATTTCGAAGGGTATCTGTCCAGGCTTTCGGCCCTCGTAAACATCCCAACCACGCCGTTCCGGCCACGCGGGCGCAGCGCAACGGGTATCGCGTGCCCTCGCAAACCGTTCGTTGACAAGGGCTTCCAGTTGGGCAAACAGCAGCACATAGAAGGCATAGTCGAGGACTCGCTGCCGGTCTTCCCAGGCAGTCGCTGCCGCCTGATCACCCGCCCGCTTTGCCACTTGCTGTTGGTTGGCCATCAGCGTTCTTGTTGTCCGAAAGGTCTCCAGGACTCGATCGAAATCGTGCATTGGCTACTCCTGGAACCAGCACGGGATCAGCGCCGGGCTGAACGGGACGCGGTCGCCAAGCTTGAGGGAATACAATCTCCAGTCAGGCGTTGTGAACGGCTTTCTGGTGAAATCGTACAGCTTCGCTATGTCGTTTGGAGCGTCGATCTCCACCAGGCCGTTCGCCCCGATCACCCACAGCGCCGTGGGGGTCAGCGTGGCGCGGGCGCCGCCGGGGCCGGTGACCTGCAATGTGGGCAGGGTGCGCGGGGCCAGCGCGTAGCGCCGCATCAGGGGCTCGTCCTGGACGACCGGCGCGCCCGCCTCGGCCCGGAAGCCGGGGGTGCGGTCGGCCCAGTCCGCGACCGCGGCGAACAGGCCCTCCAGGCGCCGGCGCCAGTCTTCGAGCCGGCGTTCCAGATAGGCCGGCTCCAGGTCGTCGCGCGCCACCTCGTCAAGCAGTTCCCAGTCGGCGATGGTCATCGGTCCGGATCCCGCGGTGCTGGTCTGGCGTGGGCTTCCCCGGCGGCGTCCGGCGGATCGTGCCGGTGGCAGCGGCCTGCGCAGGTACCACTGTAGCACAAACCGCATCGCGGTCCGCCAGGATGCGCGCCGGACGCACATTCCGGGTTTCCCCGGACCGCCCATAGCGCAATATGTGGAGGTCGAGGCGCCGGGCGGCAGGCCGCGGTGCTGGGCGCGAGACCGGGAGGTTTGCAATGAGCGAGGGGGACCGCCGCGACCGGGCGTCGCTGGACGAGGTGGTGCGGCACGCCTACAAGCGGGACCTGGAGTTCCGGCGCGAGATCATGGCGTTCCTGCGGGACGAGGAGCCCGCCGAGCGCCGCCGGCGCCTGGAGGACCGGACCGGCCATCCGGACGGCGAGGACGACGTCGGGCGCCGGTCCTGATCCGGCCCGGCCCGCCCGCCTGCCCGGTGCGCCCCGCCCTGCCCGCGCCGCCGCCGCTATCGCCGGGCCCGGCGGGGCGGCGGGACGAGGTCGCGCATCAGCCGCAGATACGGCCGTGCCGCGGCCAGATGACGGGCCAGCTCCAGCATGACGGACTCGGGCGTCGGCACCTCGGCCACGGCGGTCTCCGCCATCAGCCAGATGGTCTGCGCCGTGTCGATCACGAAGCGCGCCTCGGTGCGGTCGCGGCAGCTGCGCACGATGGCCAGCATGGCCCGGCGCGCCGCGCCGTCCTCCGCGGTGAACGGCACCGGGCCGACCGGCGCCGTGATCCGGCAGTGGAACCCCTGTGGCGTCGGCGTCAGCGTTGCCGCATAGCGCAGGCCCTCGAAGCCGAAGCGGAACTGCGTCGGCGGCGGCGGCGCCACCACCACCAGCCCGCGCTCCGCATCCACCGACAGCGATCTCAGCGCCAGCCGCGCCTGCTGCTGCGCCATCCCGGCGATGGCGCGCATGGGCCGGAGCGTGGATGAGTTCTCCATGGACGGGCCCGCCTTGGCGGCGTGAACGGGTGCGGCCGGACGCTAGCCCGGACGCGTCTAAGAAACCTTAAAATCATCGCAATCGCGCCCGGCACGCGGTTCGGGCATGATCGGCCCGTTGCGAACCGCCGCGTGTTCCCGATGCTCGATCCCGCCGCCCGCCGGCTCATCGACCCGCCGCTCAACGGCATCGGCGCGCTGGCCGCCCGGCTCGGCATCGGCGCCAATGCCGTGACGCTGGCCGGGTTCGCGGCCGGCGCCGGTGCGGCCGTGGCGCTGGCACTGACGGCGTACGGGGCGGCGCTGGCGCTGCTGGTGGTGAACCGCGTGCTCGACGGGCTGGACGGTGCGGTGGCGCGCCACGCGGGGCCGTCCGACTGGGGCGGCTACCTGGACATCGTCTGCGACTTCATCGTGTACTCGGGGATGGTGTTCGGCTTTGCCGTCGGCCATCCGGAGGCGGCCCTGCCCGCCGCCTTCCTGGTGTTCAGCTTCATCGGCACCGGCACGACCTTCCTGGCGCACGCCGTGTTCGCCGCCAAGCGCGGCCTGGACACCGCGCGCCGCGGCCGCAAGTCCCTGTACTACCTGGGCGGCCTGACCGAGGGCACCGAGACCGCCCTGGTCCTCGGCGCGATCTGCCTGTGGCCGGACCACTTCGCCTGGATCGCCTGGGCCTTCGGCGCGGCGTGCTGGATCACGACGGGGGTACGAATCCTGGAGTCGCGGGGGGCGTTCGCTTCTTGACGTTCAAATCTGATCCAGGAAACCGCAGAGCGTTGAGGCCGTTCGAGGCAAACCCTGCCGTTCAAGCGCTGCAACATACTCTTCCGGCGTTTTGGCAGGACTTTTCAAACTCTCGCGATGCTCTGATGCAGCGGCGACGACGGCGATTGGCGCGCGTTCAAACAGCCCGTGTATGAAATCGTCCGGATGTTGGGATACCAAGCCCAGCGGATCAAGCATTTTGAATGGAAAATGGCGCAGATTGAACGTAACGATCACATCGGCACGCGCCTTGATTGCAGCAGCGACAACGTGATGGTCATCGGGATCAGGCAGACTCAACCCATGCATCAGGCTTTCATAGCCGCTGACTACGGCTTCTCGGGCGTGAGCATCCATGAGTGCACGCGTCCGTTCGAGCTTCTGTCTTGATAAATCCGGACGATTACGAAGCAGTGCCGTGATCCATTCATCATGCACCTTTTGAGACCAACGGACCCGAAACACGCCGTTGGTAACAAGTCGCATGAGCAGGTTCCGAAGTGAGGGTGAATAGAGAACACTCGCATCGAGAAAGGCCGTGATCTCGGCCACAGGACTCATTCGAGCCCCATCTCCTGATCCAGTGCCGCCAGAGCGTCGAGTGCCTCGCGCCGTTTGCGGTCGCTTGCGTGCTTGTAGGCCATCACGTCGTCCAGGCGGACGCGGCGGTGCGTACCGACGCGTCGGAACGGAATCCGGCCTTCGTCCAGAAGCCGGATCAGGAACGGGCGCGATACGTGGACCAGGTCGGCCGCCTGCTGCGTCGTCAGTTCGGCATGCACCGGCATCAGTTCGACTGCCTTGCCGCGGCCCAGCTCCTCTAGAAGCGACACGAGCAGTCGTACCGCGGACGGCGGCAGGGTGACCGTTTCCGCGTCCCGGTCATCATCGAGCAACCGGAGGCGAAGCACCGTCTCATCGTCAAGGCGGGCCGCAATGGCCCTGGCCGCCTCTCTGGCAAGCGCTGCCTCCCTGTCGGAGGTCAAAGGTCTCCCGACATCCTCCAGAGCGATGCGCAGCATGACCGTCTCCCGACGATTGCCGACCGTTAAGGGGCCGGTATCCGTAACCTAGGCATTAACCGAAACAGACGCAACGCCGGCTTCCCGGCATTGCCCACGCTCCCCTACTCCGCCGCCCCGTGCGCCGGCTGCTCCGGTGCGGGCGGCTCCCCGGCGGCGGCGTCGGCGCGAGCACTCCGTCGGGCGGCGCGGCGGTCGCGGCGGTCGCGGCGGCGGGCCAGCCAAGCCCGGGCGTTGACGCGGACCATCAGGGCGCACGGCGTGATCACCAGGGTCAGGACGGTGGCGAAGGTCAGGCCGAACACCACGGCGGTGGCCAGGCTGGCCCACCACTGGGTGGACGGCGCGCCGACCGCCACCTCGCGGCCGATGAAGTCGATGTTGACCTTCAGCACCATCGGCATCAGGCCGAGGATGGTCGTCACCGAGGTCATCAGCACCGGACGCAGGCGCTGGGCGCCGGTGCGCAGGATCGCGTCGACCGGATCGGCCGCGGACGCCTTCAGCCGGTCGTAGGTGTCGATCAGCACGATGTTGTTGTTCACCACGATGCCGGCCAGCGCGATCACGCCCACGCCGGTCATGACGATGCCGAACGGCTGCTGGGTGACGAGCAGGCCGATCAGCACCCCGATGGTCGACAGGATCACCGCCGACAGGATCAGGAACGCGCTGTAGAAGCTGTTGAACTGGGTGACCAGGATCACCGCCATGATGAACAGCGCCACCACGAACGCCTGGGACAGGAACTCCTCGGCGGCGCGCTGCTCCTCGTCCTCGCCGGAGAAGGACACCGCGATGCGCGGATCCAGGTGGCCTTCATCCAGCCAGGCCTGGATGTCCCGCACCATGTCGTCGGGCAGCACGCCGGGCAGCACGTCGGACTCCACGGCCATGGTGCGCCGCGCGTCGATGCGCTCGAGCTGACCGACCCGCGGCTGCGGCCGCAGCTCGACGAAGTTGCTGACCGGCACCGCGCCTTGCGGCGTCACCACGCGCACCGCATCGAGCTGCTGGATGTTTCGCCACTCTTCCGGGTAGCGGACGATGATGTCCACCTCGTCGGTCGTGTCGTTGGGGCGGTAGGTGCTGATGATCAGGCCGTTGGTCAGCAGCTTGATGGTGTCGCCGACGGCGGCGACGTCGACGCCGTAGCGGGCCGCCTGGGCGCGGTCGACGTCGATCACCCACTCGATGCCGGGGATCGGCCGGCTGTCCTCGATGTCGACCAGCCCGGGAATGGTCTCCATGAAGGCGCGCAGCTCGGCCACCGCCTCCGGCAGCAGCGCCGGGTTGCGGGCGCTCAAGCGCACCTGGACGGGCTTGCCGACGGGCGGCCCGCCCTCCTCCTTGCGCGTCTCGACGCGGATGCCGGCCAGGGCCTGCGTCGCCGCGCGGATGTCGGCCAGGATGTCGTCGGCCGGGCGGCGCCGGTCCCAGTCCTCGAACTCGATGGTCAGGGTGCCGATGACGTCCTCGGCGACGTCCTGGCCGAAGCCCTCCTCGCCCGAGCCGCCGCCACCGCCGGTGCGGGTATAGACCGATTTGAACTCGTCGCCGTACTGCAGGACGATGGCTTCCACCTCGCGCATCAGCGCGTCCCGCTCCGCGACCGCCAGGTTGCCGCGGGCGTGCACCAGCACCGCCGCGTAGTCCGGCTCGACCTCCGGGAACAGCTCGACGCCCTTGCCATGGATCGAGAACACCACCCACACGCCGACCAGCAGCAGGCCCACCGCCGCCAGAATCTTGCCGGGGTGGCGCAGCGCCCTCGCCAGCACTCGCACATAGCTCCCGGTGAAGCCGGCGAGCTCCCGCGGGTCCCCGGCCTCGCCGGCGGCCAGCGCCTTCATGTGCGCCGGGTCGGCGGTGCCGCCATAGCGGCCGAAGATCGCCCCCAGCGCCGGGACGAACACGAGCGCCATGGCCAGCGACGCGGTCAGCGTCGCCATCAGGGTGATGGGCAGGAAGCGCATGAACTCGCCCATGATCCCCGGCCAGAACAGCAGCGGGAAGAACGCCGCCAGCGTGGTCGCCGTGGAGGCGATGATCGGCCAGGCCATGCGCTTGGCGGCCAGGGCATAGGAGTCGCGCCGGTGCAGGCCCTCGCCCATCTTGCGGTCGGCGTACTCGGTGACCACGATGGCGCCGTCGACCAGCATGCCGACCGCCAGGATCAGCGCGAACAGCACCACGATGTTGACGGTCAGGCCCATCAGCGCCAGCACCAGGATGCCGGTCAGGAACGAACCCGGAATGGCGACCCCGACCAGCCCGGCCGAGCGCAGGCCGAGCACGCCGACGATCACGATCATGACCAGCAGGATCGCGCTGACCACGTTGTTCTGCAGGTCCTCCAGCATGATGCGGATGGTGCGCGACTGGTCCTGGCTGAAGGCCACGCGGATGCCCTCGGGCCAGTTGGCGCTCTCCGCGGCAACGACCGAGCGCACCGCCTCGACCGTCTCGATCACGTTCTCGCCGGTGCGCTTGGACACCGACAGCGCCACCGCCGGCTCGCCGTCGACGCGGGCGAAGCCGAGCGGGTCGGCAAAGGTGCGGCGGACCGTGCCGATGTCCTGGAACTCGACCACGGCATCGCCGTCGACGGCGATCGGCATGTGCAGGATGTCGTCCAGGGACTCGATCAGGCCGGGCACCTTGACCGCGAAGCGGCCCTCGCCGGTGTCCAGCGTGCCGGCAGCGATCAGCCGGTTGGACCGCTCGAACCGGCCGAGCAGCTCGACGGCGTTGAGGCCGTAGCTCTCCACCAGCAGCGGGTCGACGATGACCTCGACGATCTCCTCGCGGTTGCCGCCGATGTCGACCTGCAGCACGCTGGTTAGGCTCTCCAGCTGGTCGCGCAGGTCGCGGGCAAAGCGGACCAGCATGCGCTCCGGCACGTCGCCCGACAGCGTCACCACGATGACCGGGAACAGGCTGAGGTTGATCTCGTTGACGGTCGGCTCGTCCATGGCCTCGGGCAGATCGGGGCGCACGCGGTCGACCGCCTCGCGCACGTCCAGCTCGGCCTGGTCGGCGTCGAACCCGGCATCGAACTCCAGGGTGACGTTGGCGCCGCCCTCATAGGCGACCGACGTCATCTCCTTGATGCCCTCGATGCCCCTCAGCTCCTCCTCCATCGGGCGGACCATCAGGCGCTCGGCATCCTCCGGCGAGACGCCGTCGAGCGACATCGACACGTAGATCAGCGGGATGTCGATGTCCGGGTTGGCCTCCTTCGGGATCTGGACGTAGGCGACCGCCCCGGCCAGCAGCAGGAAGAACAATGTCAGCAGGACGGTGCGCGAGCGGTGCAGCGCGGCGTCGATGAACCCGGTCACGTGGTGTCTCCCGACTCTGCCGCGGCGGGCGCGGGCGTCGGGTCGAGCATCGCACCGGGCACCTCGGCCGCCGGCACGGCCTCGACCCGCTGGCCCGGCACGACGAAGTCCTGGCCGACGACGATCAGCTCGAGGGTCGGCGGCAGGCCGCCCAGCCACACGCCGTCGGCGCTGCCGCCGACGATCTGCACGGGGTGGAACACGACCCGGCCGTCGTCGCCGACCGCCTTGACGCCGATCCGGCCCTCGTCGTCCAGGGTCAGCACCGCCGGCGACAGCCGGTGCGCCATGGTCTCGGCGATCGGCAGGCGCAGCTCGGCGGTCAGGCCCTGGATGACGCGGTCGTCGGGGTTGGCGACCTCCAGCTCGACCGGAAAGGTGCGGGTGCTTTCGTTGGCGACGCTGCCGACGAAGCGGACTCTGCCCTCCACCACGTCGCCGCCGACCAGCCGCACGGTGCCGGTGGCGCCGCGCTCGACGCGGCCCAGATAGCGCTCCGCGACCTGCCCGACCACGCGCAGCGGGTCCAGGTCCACCACCATGGCCACCGGATCGCCAACGGCCAGCACATCGCCGACCTCGACCGCCCGGTCGTCGACGATGCCGTCGAACGGCGCGCGGATCTCCAGGTGCTCCAGGTCCAGCTCGGCCAGGCGCAGCTCGGCGCGCGCGGCGTCCAGCAGGGCCTGCGCCTCGGCGACCTGCGTATCGGCGCGGTAGCCGCGCTCGTTGAGCGAGCGCGCCGCCTCGAACTCGATCTCGCGCTGGCGGAGCAGGGCCCGCTTCTCGGCCACGCGGGCCTCGCGCTCCTCCACGGCCAGGCGCACCAGCAGGTCGCCGGCCTCAACCCTGGCGCCGCGCTCGACGAACACCTCCTCGACGCGGCCGTCGGCCTCGGCGCGGACCACGACCGACCGTTCCGCCTGGGTGCGCCCCTGCAGGATGAGCTCGTTGGTCATCGGCTCGGCACTGACGAGCGCGGTGCGCACGCGCGTCAGCGGCGCCTCCTCGTGCGCGACCGTCGGCCCGGCGGAGGCCGGGTCGTCGCCGTCCAGCCGGCCCGAGGCGACCCAGCCGGCCGTTGCCAGGGCGACGCCAATCGCGATAAGCCAAGACCGTCGCATGAGTCCCATCTGCCATTGTTATTCCGGCCCGGGCATGGCGGGCCGAAAGCGGCGGGCGCCGTCAGGCGGTTGCGCCGCTGCGGATGCTGTCGCCGACCAGCTCGTGGCGGTGCGTCTCGAAGTAGTCCCGGGCGGCGCGGTGCAGGGCGATGCCGTAGCGGATGACAAAGGCCTCTTCCGAGGTGCGCCGGCTCAGGTCGATGGCCTCGAGCCGGGCGATCACCTCCTCATGGTGGGCGATGCGTCCGGCGATCAGCCGGTCGAGCTGCCGCGGCGGCACTAGGTCGGCAAAGTAGAGCACGAACATGAAGTCCGAGCGCAGCTTGTCCGGCGCCGGCGGCTCGTTGACCGCCTCGAACAGCGCCTCGCGGCCGCGCGGGGTGATGCGGTAGACCTTCTTGTCCGGCCGCGACTCCTGCGCCTGCGCCGAGCACGTTGCGAGGCCTTCCTCCGTCAGCCTTTTCAATGCCGGATAGATGGACCCGAAGCCGGCGTCCTGGAAGTGGGAGAACGCCCCTTCCTCGAACTGCTTGCGGATCTCGTACCCGGAATAGTCGCCTCGGCTCAGCAGGCCCAGGCACAGCGTCTTGACGTCCATGCCGCCCTCCTCTGCACCGGCCATATATGGCGCATCGATACTATGTCAATTGAGATATATCGCTGCGATATGAAAGCGTCGCATGGCCGCACTGCGCCCGGCACGGGTCGCCGGGCGGGCCCGGCCGCGACTCAGGTTCGACTCAGGTTCGACTCAGGGCAGAGTGTTGAGGGCGAAGTAGGTCACGGCGAAGCTGAGCAAGCCGCCGAACACGGCCAGCAGCAGCAGCCAGTAGACCGCATAGGACCGCTTCGGCTTGGGCTTCTGGTCGAGGATGGTGGTGCTGACCAGGCGGTCGTTCTCGGCGTCGACGAAGTGCTTGTCGACCTTGACGTTGCGGAACTTCCTGCTGTCGGAAAGCTGTTTCGCGGTGCGCAGCGCGGCGTGCATGTCGGCGAGCTTGCCCTGCTCCTGCCAGCCATCGGCACCGAGGGTGAGCACGGAATAGACAATCTGTTCGCGTTGGACGGTGGACGGCTTGGCCATGGGCACCGGATCGGCAAGAGGACGAGGCGGGCGACGATGACGGTTTCTTGACCGCGACTCGACGATAGGCGGCAATTCGTTAACGGGCACTTGACGCCAATTCAATTGACAGCCCGTGCAGGACGGTGACGGCCGTCACAGCGCCGGGCGACGCGAAAGCGTACCCTCCTGCTCGTCGATCCCCTTCGACACGATGACCTCGCCGTCACCTGCCCCCGCCCCCGTTGGCGGGGGCTTTTCTTATCAAAAGGGCCATAAACGGACTCTTCACTTGACCAGGCCGAAGTGGCTAAGGCACTCCGATGTGGATGGTCTTTGGAACGTTCGGCAGTCGTTCGTGAAATCAGGAGGCCCACCCATGGAGGCCATACAAAAGAACCGGGGATGGTTCGTGGCGCTCGGGATCGTGTGGATCGTTCTGGGTGCACTGGCCATTCTGTTTCCGCTGGTTGCGGGCTTGGCGCTTGTCGTGTTCGTCGGCTGGCTGTTCATTATCGGCGGCATCGTGCAGCTGGTGCATGCCTTCAGCACCCGCGGCTGGAGCGGGTTCTTCCTGGAGGTGATCGGCGCCATCCTGTTCATCGCCGCCGGCGTGCTGCTGTTGCTGCACCCGGTCTACGGCATCCTTACCCTTACGCTGATCCTGGCGGCCTTCTTCGTCGTCGAGGGCATCTTCAGGACGGTCGCGGGGTTCCGGGTGCCGTCCGGCGAAGGGCGGGGCTGGCTGATCGCCGGCGGCGTGCTGGGGATCATCCTCGGCATTCTGATCTTTACCGGGCTGCCGACCACCGCCGGATGGTTCCTGGGCCTGCTGGTCGGCATCGAGTTCATCTTCACCGGCTGGAGCTTCGTCATGATCGCGCTGGCCGCGCGTCGCCGCGAGCCGGCCCGGACCGTCACGGCCTAGAGCTGCTCGCCCACCCACAGCGCCGAGAACACCGCGCCGCCGGCGGCCGCGGCGACCAGCGCGACCGCGAACACGCCGAGCAGCGCGCCGACCAGCACCAGCACCCCGTCGCGCTCGGCCAGGCCCAGCGCCATCAGCGCCACCGAGATGCCGGGCAGCGCATTGGTGAACACGAACGGCAGGGTCACGATCACGGCCAGCAGGGCGATCTCGGCGCCGACCGCCTGCGCCCAGACGCCGTTGGTCAATATCTCCAGGCGCGGGCGGGACAGCCGCTCGACCCGCTCCAGCCAGGGGCCGACGCGCTCGGTCATGCGCCGGAACTGCTCCCGGTCCAGGCCGTAGCGCGCCACCCTGCCCGGCAGCCAGACCCCCGCGCGCCCGATCGCGAGCTGCGCCGCGACGACCGCCATGGGCACGGCGAACACCGTCGCCACACCCGGAATGAAGCACGGCAGCGCCAGCACCAGCAGGACCACGCCGTAGGAGCGCCGCCCCAACCGCTCGATCAGGTCGCCGACGGTCAGGTGGGTGGTGTCGCTGCTGTCGGCGATCGAGCGCAGCAGCGCGGCGGTACGGACCGGTGCGATCATCGGTGTGGATGCGGCGTGACGGGACGGCATGTATATTGGCCGCAGCCGGCCGGGGGCAATTGCCGGAAGGCGCATCTCGGCGCCGGTCAGGAGCGGTCGCCGGCGATGCGGCGGCCGGTCTCGGTCAGCCGGCAGACCAGCCAGTCCGGCTTGAGCGGGTTGTCGAACCAGGGCTCGGCCCAGCCGGCCGCTATGCACGCCGTCACCGTGCGGCGGCTCACCTTCTTGCCCTTTTCGTCGAACAGGGGCAGCTTGCCTCCAGGCTGTTCGAGTCCGCGGCGCAGCCAGCGCCGCTGCGCCCGCGTCGGGATCGTCCGCAGCGCGGCGGTCGGCGCGGCCGGCGGCGGGGGCGCCCCGGCACCGGCACCGTGGTTCATGGACCGGCTCCCGGCATCGGCCGGCTCCCGTGGCGGAGGGCGGACCCCAAATTAGTGGACGAATCGGCCTGGCGCTACACGGAATGGACGGGCGGCGGCAGAAGGAGACGGCGTTATGCAGGCGTTGTGGATCTACATGACGGCGGGATCGATGGACGAGGCCCGCGACGTCGGCCGCGTCCTGGTGCAGGAGCGCCTGGCGGCGTGCGTGAACATCATTCCGGGCGTCCGCTCGCTGTTCTGGTGGGAGGGCCAGGTCCAGGAGGGCGACGAGGTCGTCATGGTCGCCAAGACCCGCAAGGACCTGCTCGACCGCCTGGTCGAGCGCGTCAAGGACGTGCACTCCTACGACTGCCCGTGCGTGGTCGCCATGCCCATCCAGGGCGGCAATCCCCCCTTCATCGACTGGATCGGGACCGAGACGGTCAAGCAGGACTAGCGGCGCTCGCCCCGCGCCGGCGCCCGGTCGGCCAGGTCGGCCAGGTCGGCCAGCGCGGCGCGCAGGCTGCCGCCGTGCCGGCCGAGCGCCGCGGCGGCGTCCTCCGCCGACAGGCCGCGCACCACCAGCACGGCCGGCTTGACCCGCCCGCCGCAGCGCGCCAGCGCGTCGCGCGCGGCGTCCTCGCCGGCTCCCGTGACGGCACGCACCATGCGCACGCTGCGCCGCTCCAGCTTGCGGTTGGTGGCGCGCACGTCGACCATGTAGCCGTCGTAGACCCGGTTGAGCCGGACCATCACCGCGGAGGAGAACACCGTCAGCAGCGCGCGCTGCGCCGTGCCCGCCTTCATGCGGGTCGAGCCGGCGATCGCCTCCGGCCCGGTGTCCAGCAGGATCGGGTGTTCCGCGGCGTCGAGCAGCGGGGCGCCGGGGTTGTTGGCGACGCCGACCGTCAGGGCGCCAAGCGCCCGCGCCCGCTCAACCGCCGCCAGGGTGTATGCCGTGGCGCCGCTGGCGGCCAGCCCGATCGCCACGTCGGCCGGCCCGACCGCGGCCGCATCCACCGCCGCGCGCCCGGCCTCGGCGTCGTCCTCCGCGCCCTCCACCGAGCGCATCAGCGCCGCCTCGCCGCCGGCCATCAGGAACACGCAGCGCTCCGGCGGCCAGTCGAAGGTGGGCGTCAGCTCGACGCCGTCCTGCACCGCCAGCCGGCCCGAGGTGCCGGCCCCGGCGTAGACCAGCCGGCCGCCGCGCGCCAGCCGCTCCGCCGCGCCCTCCGCCGCCGCCGTCACCGCCGGCAGCACGGCGCGCACCGCCGCCACCGCGGCGAGCTGGCCCTCGACCATGGCGGCCAGGACCTCGTCCGCGCTCCACGCGTCGAGGCCGCGATAGCGGTCGCTGCGGCTTTCGGTGCTCATGGCGAGGCGGCGGACACTGCGGACAGGGCGCGGGAGGCGTCGCGGCGAGGATAGCGTCGCTGCGATCGCATGGCCACGATCCCCGGCCCCGGCGGCCTCATCCTGCGGCTGCCGATGCGGCGATCGCCGGACCTGGCTTCATGCGACATTTTGACCATCCCGGTTGTCCAAGACGGCCGCGTCCATGCAGCAAGTCGAAAGCGTTATGGCATGAAAAAGCATCACCGGCCGTACTAATACGCTTTCTTATCTTTTTGCGGGACGTGGACGGGTGCTAGACGGGATCATGGCCAGGGACGCGGCAGCTTGCCGCCGATCCGCGGGGCGGCGCGCATGGGAGTCGGCGCCGGTGGTCCGTTTCGGATACGCGATCAGGCCCGGCCAATCTTTCCCCCTCGATAAGGCAGAGACACGATCATGGTGAACCAGTTCGGGCAGGCCCCGGAGGCCTTCAACGACATCATCCGTACCGCGGGCACCCAGCCGATGATGATCTGGCTCGGCGTCCAGGGCGAGATGCTGTCCCGCCTCGGCGAGATGGCCGAGATGTGGGGCAAGCATCGCCGTGAGGACGGCGAGGCGACGCGGGACGCCCTCAACCGCATGTCCAATGCCGGCGATGCCTCGGAGGCGGCGTCGATCTATGCCGACTGGCTGAAAAACATGGCCCAGCGGCTGTCCAACGACTATGCCCAGTGGGCTGGGCAGAGCCAGGCGCTGTTCAGCACCGGCCTCTCCGGCATGCAGCGCATGCAGGAGCAGGGCATCGCCGCCGAGCGGCGCATGGCCGAAGCGGCGCAGTAGTCGCCGCACCGGACCCGATCACGCCCCGGCTTCGGCCGGGGTTTCTTTTTGCGCACCCGGCAGCGTCCCGGTCACGGGAGGGTCATCGCCGGCCGGAAAATGCTCTAGAGTCGCCGCCGGACCACCCAACGGAGCACGGCGGCATGACGGACCCGCTCTATCTGGGCATCGACGGCGGCGGCACCGCCTGCCGGGCGCGCCTGACCGATGCGGCCGGGCAGGTGCTGGGCGAGGGCCACGCCGGCGGCGCCAACCCGCGCTTCGGCCTGGCGGCGGCGACAAACGCGATCCTGGCGGCGGCGCACCAGGCGCTGGCCGCGGCGGGCCTGCCGGCGGCGGCCGTGGATCGCGTGCACGCCGGGTTCGGCCTGGCCGGGGTCGGCCAGCGCCGCGACCGCGCCGCCTTCCTGGAGTGGCGCCACCCGTTTGCCGCCGCCGCGCTGGCGACCGACGCGCACGCCGCGTGCCTGGGCGCGCACGCCGGCGGCGACGGTGCGGTGCTGATCGTCGGCACCGGCTCGTGCGGCCTGGCGATCGTGAACGGCCTGGAGACCCGCATCGGCGGCTGGGGCTTTCCGGTGTCCGACCACGCCGGCGGCGCCTGGCTGGGGCTGGAGGCGATCCGCCGCGCGCTGTGGGCGCACGACGGCGTGGCCGGCGGCGGCGACCTGACCGAAGCGGTGATGGCCCGCTTCGACCATGACCCAGAGGCGGTGGTCGCTTGGCTGGACACTGCGGTGCCGCGCGACTACGGCGAGTTCGCGCCGCTGGTGGTGGCGCACGCCGAACGCCTCGACCCCGTCGCGATGGCGCTGCTGGCCCAGGCCGCCCACGACGCCGCCTGGATGATCGCCGCGCTGCAGGACACCGGCGCGCCGCGGCTGTCGGTGATGGGCGGGCTGGCCGCGCCGGTCGTCCGCCGCCTGCCCGAGCCGATGGTCGAACAGCTCGCCGAGCCGCTGGGCGACGCCCTGGACGGCGCCCTGCTGCTGGCCCGCCAGGCCGCGGGGTGAGGCCGGTGCTGGCGCTCACGGCCACCCGCCTGTTCGACGGGTTCCGGATGCTGGAGCGCCACGCCGTGCTGGTCGAGGGCGACCGTGTCCGTGCCGTGGTGCCGGCCGGTGACATTCCGGCCGGGGCGCGGCGGCGCGACCTGGGCGGCGGCCTGCTGGCGCCGGGGTTCATCGACCTGCAGGTCAACGGCGGCGGCGGGGTGCTGTTCAACGACGATCCGACCCCGGGAACGATCCGCGCCATCGGCCGCGCCCACCGCCGCTTCGGCACCACCGGTTTCCTGCCGACGCTGATCACCGACGTGCCGGACACGCTGCCGGCCGCCGTCGCCGCGGCCCGCGCCGTTATGGCCGAACCGCCGGACGACGCCGCGCGGGTGCTCGGCGTGCACCTGGAGGGGCCGTTCCTCAACGTGGCGCGGCGCGGCGTCCATGCCGCAGAGCACATTCGGGCGATGACGGAGGACGATATCGCCCTGCTGTGCCGGCTGGCCGGCGGCCCCGGCCGGATCCTGGTGACCCTGGCGCCCGAGTGCGTGCCGCCGGGCGCCATCCGCCGGCTGACCGGGGCCGGGCTCATCGTCGCCGCCGGCCACACCGCCGCGACGTACGATGAGATCCAGGCCGCCCTGGCCGAGGGGCTGGCCGGATTCACCCACCTGTTCAACGCCATGAGCCCGTTCGGCAGCCGCGAGCCCGGCACGGTCGGCGCCGCCCTGGCCGCGCCCGAAGCCTGGTGCGGCATCATCGCCGACGGCCACCACGTCCACCCGGCCGCGCTGCGGGTGGCGGTCGCCGCCAAGTCGCGGGGGCTGGTGCTGCTGGTGACTGACGCCATGCCGCCGGTCGGCGCCGCCGACCCGTCGTTCCGGCTCTACGGCCAGACGATCACCGCCACCGGCGGCCGCTGCACCACCGCCGACGGCACCCTGGCCGGCTCGGCGCTGGACATGGCAGGCGCCGTGCGCAATGCGGTGGATCTGCTGGGGCTGCCGGTCGAACACGCGCTGCGCATGGCCTCGGCGTATCCGGCCTCCGCGCTGTTCCCGGAGCCCCGGTTCGGCCGGCTGGTGCCCGGGCGGCTCGCCGACCTGGTGCTGCTCGACGACGACCTGCGCGCCATCGAGACCTGGGTCGGCGGAGTGGAGAGCGGTGGCGGGTCCAGGGCGTGAGTCCCCTGTCGCCCAGGCGCAAGCAGCCCCAGCCGGAGGCCGGGCTTTTTCGTTGACATCGCTATCAACTTCCAATAGTGGGTATCAAGCCAATGCGTCGATAGGGGAGGCCATGGTGCCCATTCTGGTATCCATAGTTCTGGTGATTGCCACCGTATCTGGCCTCGCCGGGGCCGGAATTGCGCAGTCAAAAGGAAACAATACCCTTTTATGGGGCATCATTTGCTTCCTGTTTCCGCTGGCCATCATCGGCGCCCTGCTTGCCCGCGGCCGGCGGCGCGAACCCCACGCGTGGGAAATTCTCACCTCGGAGGCCGGCTGTCTCTCCGGCCCGCGCATCGAGGGCAGGTCGGCGGAGCGCCGGTCAGGCGGCCTGCGATCGGCCACAAGCGACTCGCCCGCACGTGCCGGAACCATGCAGCTCCGCCGCAACTGAGCGGGCGATCGGGCCGCCGTTGCACCGGCTCGGCCGGTGCGACGGCTGTCCCATCCTGTCCGGTCAGCTCGCGTCGATGTGCCGGTACCTCGCCTCCAGAAGGCTGTAGACGCCGAAGGCGATCAGCCCGACGGCGACGATGCCGAGCAGGATCTGGCCGTAGACCTGCTGCTGCAGCGTTGCCAGGGCACCGCCGAGGCCGCGGGCCTCGCTGGGGTCGTGCTGCCACGCCGCGACGATCAGAAATCCGCCGATGATCAGGAACACCAGGCCCTTGGCGTAGAGCCCGAACCGGCTCACCGGGACGGCCCAGCGCTCCGTGCGCGGCCCCATGGCCATGTGCCGCCGGAACTTTTCCTTGTGCCCCTTGGCGATCTGCGCGATCCCGGCGCCGATCACCGCCAGGCCGACCGCCGCCACCAGCCACGGCCCGAAGGGTTGCGACAGCAGCCAGGCGGTCCAGCCCTGGGTGCCGCCACCACCCCCACCGCCGCCGCCGCTGCCGCCACCGCCGCCGACGCCGCTGCCCCAGCCGAAGATCAGGCTCAGCACGAACAGCGCCAGCAGCACGTGGGTCACGGCGCTGACCAGCAGGCCGCCGCGGACCGCCAGCCCCTTGGCGCCCGTTCCGTGATGGTCGGCATCCATCACCGCCTGGATGAACCGCCAGACCGCGTAGAACACCAGCCCCAGCGCGATCGCGCCGAGCATGGCGTACCCGAACGGCTCGTCCAGCAGGGTACGCAACGCGCCGCGCGTATCGGTGGTCCGGCCGCCGCCGCCGCCCCAGGCGGCCAGCACCGCCAGACCGCCGACCAGGAGATAGACCACGCCTCGCGCGGCATAGCCCAGCCTCGCCAGCGTGTCGAACCGGCCGGCCTCGGCCGCCATCGTTGTTGTTGCCATTTGACCGATCCTGCTTACCGCCTGTGGAAAAGAGGATTGGCGGTTAACAGGCTGCCGGTCGCGCCGTTCCGCGGCGTCCGGCCGAAGCTGGCAGTGCTTATGGCTGACTGTACTTACGGCTGAGCCGCCGGGCCGGCCGCCCTCACCCGCCGAACCGCTCGCTGACCAGGGCGAAGGCGGCGCGCAGGCCCATGGCCTCGCCGCCGCGGGGGCGCCCGGGACGCTCCTCGGCGTTCCAGGCGTACAGGTCGATGTGCGCCCACGGCGTCTCCCGCGAGACGAAGCGCTCCAGGAACAGCGCGGCCAGGATCGCGCCGGCGAACGGCCGCTGGGTGGCGTTGCACAGGTCGGCCACCGGCGTGTCGAGCTGGCGCGCGTAGCCGTGCCAGAGCGGCAGCCGCCACAGCGGGTCGCTTTCCCGGTCGGCGGCGGCCAGCAGGGCGGCCGCCGTGTCCTCGTGATTGCAGAACAACGCCGGGATCTCGGTGCCGAGCGCGATGCGGGCGGCGCCGGTCAGCGTCGCGAAGTCGATCAGCAGCGCGGGCTTTTCCGAGTCCGCCTCGGCCAGGGCGTCGCACAGGATGAGCCGCCCCTCCGCGTCGGTGTTGCCGACCTCCACGGTCAGGCCCTTGCGCGTCGCCAGTACGTCGAGCGGCCGGAAGGCGTCGCCGGAGATGGCGTTGTCGACCGCCGGGATCAGCACGCGCAGCCGCACCTTGAGTCCCGCGGCCATGACCATGCGGGCCAGCGCCAGGGCGTGCGCCGCGCCGCCCATGTCCTTCTTCATGAACAGCATGCCCTGCGCCGACTTGATGTCCAGCCCGCCGGAGTCGAAGCACACGCCCTTGCCGACCACGGTCAGCTTCGGGTGCTCGGCCGCGCCCCAGGTCACGTCGATCAGCCGCGGCGGCCGCGCGCTGGCCCGGCCGACGGCGTGGATCGCCGGGTAGTGGTAGAGCAGCAGGTCGTTGCCGACCACCGCGCGGATCTCTGCGCCGAACTCCCCGGCCAGCTGCTCGGCGGCGGCCTGCAGCTCCGCCGGGCCCAGGTCGTTGGCCGGCGTGTTGACCAGGTCGCGCACCAGGGTGGTCGCCTCGGCGGCGCGCGCCACGGCGGCGCGGTCGGCCTCCTCCGGCCAGACCAGCCGGGCCGCCGTGCGCTCGGTGCGCTTGTAGCGGGTGAAGGCGTAGCCGCCCAGCGCCCAGCCCAGCGCCGCCCGCGTCGCCGCGTCGGCCTCGCCGGGGTTATCCAGCCGGTAGATGCCCTCGGGCAGGCCGAACGGCAGCCCGGCATAGGACCACAGGTCGGGCCGCTCGCCCAGCCCCAGCAGCACCCGGGCCAGGCGCCCGTCCGCGCCGGGCAGCAGCGCCGTCGCCCCCGCCTTCGCCGTGAACCCGATGCGCTCGACCCAGCGCGCCACCGGCTCCGGCTGGGCATGGCGCCAGCGCGGCACCTGCGCCCGGGTCAGCGCGGTGACCGGCATGGTCTCGTCATCGGCCTGATCGACGAACTGCGGCAGCACGGCGCGCGCCCTCCCTGTTGCGAGCATTTCCAGCCAGCTTGCGGCAAGCGGCACCGCTTGCCAAGGCGGGACGTGGACGCGGGCGCCGGCCTATCCCTGCACCTCCACGGCCGCGGTGAACACATAGCCGGCGCCGCGTTCGGTGCGGATCAGGGTGGGGGTACTTTCGTCCGGCTCGATCTTGCGGCGCAGGCGCAGCACCTGGACGTCGACGCTGCGGTCGAGCAGCCCGCTGACGGGACGGTGGTACAGGCCGAGCAGCTGCTCGCGGCTGAGCACCCGGCCCGGCGCCTGCAGGAAGGCGAGCAGCACCGCCTGCTCACCCGCGGTCAGGGCGATGTCGCGGCCGTCCGGGCCGGTCAGCCGGCGGCTGCGCGGCTCCAGCGTCCAGCCGGCGAAGCGATACCGCCGGTCGCTGTCGGCCGCCGCGCCCCGCGCGGCCGGTATCGGCGCCGCGTCCGGCAGGCGGCCGGGCGCGGCGCGGATGGCGGCCGCCTGCCCAGGCGGTTGCCGCCGCAGGGCGGTGCGGATGCGCGCGCGCATCTCGCCGGGGCTGAACGGCTTGCTCAGGAACTCCTCCCCGGCCAGGCCGGCGGCGGCGATGCGGCCCAGTTCGGCATCCGGCCCGACCACCAGCACCGCGGGCAGGCCGCTGATGTCCTTGAGCCGGCGCGCCAGCGCAACCGCGTCCTCGGCCAGCAGCGCCAGATCGACGACCAGCAGCCCGATGCCGCCGCCGTCCAGGGCGACGTCCGCCGCCGCGCCGGCCTCGGCGATCACCACGCGACACTTGTCCGCCCGCACCGCCTCGCGCGCCACCGCATGCAGGGCGGGGTCGTCCCCGACCAGGAGAATGTCCCGGGAGATGCGCACGTGCCGCCCTTCCCCGCGCGGGCCGGCACGAGACCGGCACGCGTCGAACTGTTTCACAGGAATGCGACCGTAGCGGGCAGTTGTAACTTTTCTCCAAACGCGTCGAGCGCTTCAGTCGGCCGACGCGTTCGTTTGCACCGTCTCCAGGAACGTAAAGCTCGCCGGCAGATCGCCGCCGCCCAGGCGGACGATCTCCGCCAGGCTCTCCTCGAGGTCCGGCAGATAGTCGCCCGCCGTCTCCTCGACCGGGCGCAGGTCCGCAAACAGCGGCACCGGCGACGACAGAGCGATGATCATCTTGGTCCCGATCGGGCGCGCGACGATCCACTGGCGCTGGTTCGGCCCCGGCTCGGAGTCGGTGCCCAGCACGACGGGCTCCCCGGCATGGACGTCGTTGCGGGGGCGCAGTTCCTCGGGCAGCAGGTGGATCACGCCGCCCTCCCGGTCGATGGAGTCCACGTACAGGTAGCCGTCGAAGTCCGGCGTCGCCGTCACCGTGACGACCAGGGGATCGCCGGTCCGGTAGGTCGCCGAGTCGGCGTTCAGGGCGATGGTCGGCCGGGTCTCCGCGGCATCCAGGGCGGCGTGGTCGTGCAGGATGCCGATCGCCTCGCAGAACGGCCACGGCCGCACCGCAAGCTCGCCCGCCACGCCGGCGACGCCGGCGACCGCGGCCACCTGGGTGCGCAGCCGGTCCCGGTCCGCGTCGGACCGGACGAAGCCGGACAGGACGACGCGCCCGTCGTCCGCCAGCGCCGTCTCCACCCGCGCGCAGTCGTAGCCGGCGACGATCCGCTCGACGATGCCGGCGCTTCCGGCGACCGCGCCGTCGCCCTCGTCGGGGGTGTCCGCGGTCAGCCGCCACGCCGCGACGGCACCGCCGACCGCCAGCACCAGCACCGCCGCGCCCGCGACCGCCCCGCGCCACGGCGAGCGCCGCTGCGGCGGCGGCCGCGGCGGCGGGTCTGGACTGGCATAGAGGTCGGCGGCGAGCGGCTGGCGCTCGAATGCCGCCGGCGCCGGCACGCGCAGCCGTGCGGCATGGCCGGCCTTGAGCCGTTGGATCTGTGCCGTGCGCGCCGGGTCGTCCGGCGTTGTCCCGAAGCCGAGGCCGAGCACGACGACGAACACCTCGCGCGCCTCGGTCTCGGCATCGGTCAGGCCGTTCAGCCGTTCGCCGAACTCCGCCGCCGGCGCCTTGCTCTTGAACAGGGTGGCGGTGAGCGGCTGGGTGTCGCGGTACCAGGCCGGGTGGCGGGACAGACGGTCGTCGGCCCACGCGGCCACGGCAAAGATGGCGTGGTAGACCTCCGCTTCGGGCCGGCCGGCGCGCACTCCGGAGTCGCGGGCGCGGCGCAGCCCCTCGAACAGCTCCTTGCGCACCTCCGCCGCCGGCGGCGGCTGCGCCCCGGCCCCGCGCAGGCCGTCGAGCACCACCAGGACCCGCACGATGATCGGGGTCAGCACGTCGAACAGCCGCGGCCGGCCGGGGCCGTCCCCACCGTCCGCCGCCGCCCGCCCCTGGGCCCGTGCCCCCTCAGCCCTGCCGCGTTCCGCCACCCCCCGGCCTCCCTCGCTCGCCGCCGGCCCATGTCTAGCGCTGCGTGCGCCCAGCCGCCACGGTTTCGCGATACGGCAGGCGGCGCTCAGGCCAGCCAGGCACCCGCGAGCTCGTCCAGGGTGCCCGCGTGGATCGCCGCGCGGATCTCCCGCATCAGCCGGTTCATGGTGAACACGTTGTGGATGGCGACCAGGGTGATCGCCAGCAGCTCCTCGGCCTTGATCAGGTGGTGCAGGTAGCCGCGCGCGAAGCCGGCGCAGGTGTGGCAGCCGCAGGTCTCGTCGATCGGGCCGGGATCGTCGCGGAAGCGGGCGTTGCGCAGGTTGATGCGCTCGTTCGGGGCACCCTTGACGACGGCCCAGCCGTGCCGCGCCACGCGCGTCGGCGAGACGCAGTCGAAGGTGTCGATGCCCTGCGCCACCCCGGCCAGGATGTCGCCGACGCCGCCGATGCCGAGCAGGTGGACCGGCCGGTCCGGGTGCACGTACGGCATGCAGTCCGAGACCACCGCGCGCATCTGGTCCGTGCTCGACCCCAGCGAGCCGCCCAGCGCGGTGCCGAAGAACGGCCGGTCGGCGGTGTAGGCCGCGGCCTCGCGGCGCAGGTCCGGATAGACGCCGCCCTGGACGATGCCGTACAGCGCCTGGCGGCCGTCGTCGCCGCGGCGGAACTCGGCCAGGCAGCGGTCGCCCCAGCGGTGGGTCAGCGCCATGGATTGCGCCGTGTAGTCCCGGTCGACGTGGTACGGCGTGCACTCGTCCAGCACGACGATAAGGTCGGCGCCGAGCTGGCGCTGTACCTGGATTGCACCTTCCGGGGACAGGAACAGCTTTGCGCCGTCCGCGTACGAGCGGAACTCCGCCCCGTCCTCGCCGACGCGCAGCAGCGCGCTCTCGCCGGCCGGGCGGCGCCGGCCCTTGATCTCGTCGGCGACGCCGCCGTGGCCCATGGAGAAGATCTGGAAGCCGCCGCTGTCGGTCAGCATCGGGCCGTCCCAGCCCATGAAGCGGTGCAGCCCGCCGAACCGGGCGACCCGCTCCGCGCCCGGCCGGATCATCAGGTGATAGGTGTTGGCCAGGATGATGTCGGTCCCGGCGTCGCGCATCTGCGTCGGGGTCACGCCCTTGATCGCGGCCTTGGTGGCGCAGAACACGAAGGCCGGGGTCGGGATCGTGCCGTGCGGCGTGGCCAGCCGGGCGGTGCGCGCCCGGCCGTGCGGGTCGCGCGCCAGCACCTCGAAACCGAACGCCGCGCCGTCAGGCATAGCGCACCGGCGGCTCCGGCACGGCTCGGCGCGCCAGGTAGATGAACGGGGTGTCGAGCATCGCCACCGCCACCCGCAGCACCCAGGTGCCCAGGATGTAGGTGAACACCAGCGTCTGCCAGCCGAGCGGCTCCGGCGCGAACACCACCCAGGCCAGCACGCTGAACACCGTGTTGTCGATCAGCGCGGAGACCATGGTCGAGGCGTTGTTGCGCAGCCACAGCCGGCGCCCGCCGGTGCGCCGCCGGATCAGCCGGTACAGCCAGATGTCGTGGAACTGGCTGATCAGGTAGGCGGTCATCCCGGCCGCGAACAGCGCCGGCGCCGGCAGGAACAGCGTGCCCAGCGCGTCCTGCACCGGCAGCGCCCAGGCCAGCCCCTCGCCGGCCTCAGCCGCGGTCAGCGGTGCAAAGCCCAGGGTCAGCACCATCAGCACGGTCCACAGCAGGTAGGCGGCGAACCCGAGCAGCACCGCGCGCCGCGCCTCCGCCCGGCCGTAGTGCTCCGCCAGGATGTCGGTGCACAGGAAGGTCGACGCGAACAGCACCGTGCCGAGCGCCACCGGATCGGCGAACACGGCGAACTGCACCGGCTTGAGCACCTGCACGTTGGCCCCGATCACGGCCACCGCGACGTACACGTACAGCCCGGCCGGTCCGAACAGGCGGACCAGCACCAGAATCGCCGTGAAGCAGACGAGCAGCAGCACCAGCCAGACCAGTTCCGGCGGCGCCGCGGTCAGGGCGGCGACCAGGTCGCCGGGCGACAGGCTGAGCATGGGCACCAACAGAAAGGCCCGCGGCGGGCGCGGGCCGGCGCACCGTCCGGGCGCCGCGGGAAATCAGGTGGCCGGCGCCTCGGCCTCGGCGGCAGCAGCGGCAGCGGCGGCGGCGCGTGCGCCCTCCACCCGGCGGCGCAGCCGGCGCAGTTCCGGCGTCAGGTCGTCGGGCTTGGCACCGAGCAGGAAGGCGTCCAGGCCGCCGCGGTGCTCCAGCGTGCGCAGGCCATGCGACGAAATGCGCAGGCGCACCGATTCGCCCAGCGTTTCCGACAGCAGCGAGACCGTCTGCATGTTCGGCAGGAAGCGCCGGCGCGTCTTGCGCATCGAGTGGCTGACATTGTTGCCGGACTGCACGCCCTTCCCGGTCACGACGCAGCGTCGGGACATGACGGGATCCTTCTCTCTTCTGAATTGTCGCAGGTCGAAGACGACCGTGCCCGCGCCCTGGCTGGGCCGGACCGTTGGCGGTATATAGGCGGTGCATGGCCACACCGTCAACAGGGCGAGGGCCGAGGGGACCGAATCGATGACCACCGAGACCGACCGAATCGACGAGACCGTACCGCACGAAAGCCGCGAGGGCCTGGGCAACATCGGGTGGATCGGCATCAACATCCTGCTGCTCGCCATCGTGGGCACCATGCTCTGGGGCGTGGTGGTGCTGTTCTGGATGGCGCTGGTGCTGACGCCGATCGTGTTCGCGGTCATCTTCCTGACCACGACCAATGTCCGCCCGCGCCTGCGGCGCCGGCACTGACCGCACCGCCGTGGGGATGCGCCGGCCCGCGGGCGCGGTGATCGCCCTTGCGCGGCTGGCGTGCGCGGTGGGCCTGGCTGCGCTCGGCGCGGCTGCGGTACCGGCCGCCGCGGCGGATGCGGCGGTGCCGGCCCCCGCGACGGTCGCCATCCCGGCCGGCCCGTTCCTGGCCGGGTCCACGCCCGCGGCGCGCGAGGCCGCGTACCGGCTCGACGAGGCCGCCTAAGGCCACAGCGTGACCCGCGAGCAGCGCTGGTACGCCGGCGAGCCCGAGCGCCACGAGGCGGAAACCGGCGCGTACGCCATCGCGCGGACTCCGGTCACCAACGATCGGTACGCCGCGTTCGTCGCCGCCACCGGGCACCGCGCCCCCGACGTGGACCGGGACACCTGGGAGAGCTACGGCCTGATCCACGCCTACGCGGCGACGCGCCGGTTTGCCTGGGTGGACGGACGGCGGTGGACGGACGGCCGCCGGACGGCCGCGGCGACCATCCGGTCGTGCTGGTCTCCCATGGCGACGCGGTCGCCTACGCCGAGTGGCTGTCGGACGAGACCGGCGAGTCCTGGCGTCTGCCCACCGAGTCGGAGTGGGAGAAGGCGATGCGCGGCGCGGACGGCCGGCGCGGAGCGGTTCATCGTGAAGGGCGGCTCGTGGGACGACAGCGGCTGCGGCGTCTGCCGCCCGGCCGCCCGGCACGCGCGCCCGGCCGATCTGCGCCACATCCTGATCGGGTTCCGGGTGGTGCGGGAGCCGGACGCGGCCGGCCCTGCTCCGGACCGGACGCCCTGAACGACCGGGCGCCGGCCGAGACCCGCGGGTCCGGACCGGCGCCCGAAAGCCGAACCGGCTTGAGGCTGCCCTCAGGCCGGCGGAACCGCAGGGTCAGTGCGACTCGGCACCGCAGGGCGAGCACGGATTGGCGGCGCAGGGGTTCGCCGCGCAGGGGTTCGCCGCGCACGGATTGGCGGCGCAGGGGTTCGCCGCACACGGGTTGGCGGCACACGGATTGGCACCGCACGGATGGGCGGCGCAGGGGTTGCACGGGTTGCAGGGATTGCAGTGGTTGCAGGCCTGCAGCACCTTCGTCGCACCGGCATCGGCGGGCGCGGCGACGGCGGTCGGCAGCACGGTGGCGGTGGCGATGGCGCTCATGCCGATCGCGGCCAGGGTCTCCTTAAGCATGTCTCTCGTCCTCCTGTCGGTGTCGATCCGGCTTTCGGGTTCTGCGCCGACATTCCCGCCGGGCGCGGTGCCGTGATCCCCGGCACGGCGGTGACTTGACCACGGTTCCGCCTGCGAACGCCAATCAGCTTCGATCACAGCATGTTGAAGCCGCCGTGAAGCCCGCTTTCCCGGCGGCCTGCGGGCATGGGCATCGCAGAGGGCGGCCGTGCCCGCAACCGACGGATGCCTGCGCGCCCGGGGGCGGAAGCCCTGCCGTCCAAGCCTGTTCACGGCTGCTTCCGTAGCTCTTGCAGAATTCGCCGGCGCCGTGCCGACCTGCGCGTCGGTGCACGACGGCCGGGACGCCGGGCCGCCCTCGGAGAAACCGCTCAACCGCGGAATTCTGGAAGGGGCTCAAGTGGATCGTGGTCAACGACCGCGCAGATTGCTCCTGCTCTATGCTTTTGGTTGGAATCGTAATGAGGCGTGCAGATCAGGGGAATCGGGTGAACGGTTCATGCGGCGATGAGGCTTGCGAGGAAGTCGTCGTCCCAGGCGGCGACTTTGCGGCGGACGCGGATGGAGCTCATTCATCCCCTCATTTTAGGAAGATGAAAAAGCTTTGACGAGCAGCGTCTTCTGGTTGAGGATCTCATCGAAGCGCTGGATGAGCGGGCGCAATCGATGTTCTGGCATGTTCGGGATCAG
>Ga0081527_100300_pt1 | contig 31375 bp, 42 predicted proteins | sample HotLakmasection5_FD_70992 | JGI IMG/M metagenome (GOLD analysis project Ga0081527, IMG submission 70992) | Hypersaline microbial mat communities from Hot Lake, Washington, USA - Section #5 (SPADES assembly) (version 2) | ecosystem: Environmental > Aquatic > Non-marine Saline and Alkaline >... | reverse complement strand
GATTGCAAAGGGTATCTGCGAGTGGTATAAAGGTAACGGAAAGAAAAACGGCGGGTATAATTCCTTCGAAAAAAAGTCTGAGTCCATAGAAGATAATATTTTACTCTGATAAAAATCTTATCTTATTTGATGGAATAGAGCTGCATCACGTATAAAAATTAATAAATCAATCGGTTATTTTTAAAACAATAACAATAAAAAAGGAAAACAAATTAATAATATAAAATTATTTTACTTAAAATATTATCTATAAATCTAAAGACTTTGATAATAATATAAAAAAGACAATTAATATTTTTTTTAAACTTTATAATATTAATTTAGTAAAAAATATAGTAGAAATAACAAATGAGTATATTAATAACAGGCGGGGCCGGATTTATAGGATCCCATATAACAGATGAATTAATCAGCAATGGTTATGATGTTATCGTTATCGATAATTTTATAACTGGAAAAAAAGAAAATATTAATTCAGACGCTAAATTTTATAAAATTGATATAAGAAATCCTGATCTGGACAAAGTTTTTCAGGAAAACAAAATTGAATACGTAATTCACCAGGCTGCCCAGGCAAGCGTTGGGGTATCCATGAACAAACCTGATTATGATATGAGCGTTAATATCCAGGGGTCTTTGAATCTGCTAAGCCTTTCATCAAAATATGGCGTAAAAAAATTCATAGCTGCTTCTACTGCGGCTGTATATGGACATCCCGAATATTTACCGATAGATGAAGTTCATCCTGTAAGTTATCTTTCATTCTACGGCTTGTCTAAATACACTATGGAACAATATATTAAACTGTTTGGACTGGACTACGTTATTTTCCGCTACTCCAATGTCTTTGGCCCACACCAGGATGCACTGGGAGAGGCAGGTGTTGTATCCATATACATGGATAGAATGACTAACCGGCTTCCTGTTGAAATACATGGAGATGGAAACCAAACAAGGGATTTTATCTACGTCAAAGATATAGCACGTGCAAACCTTATGGCAGTACAGTCAGAAGCAAAAAATACAGTGCTTAACCTTTCCAATAATTCCGGAATTAGCGTGCTGGAACTGTATAATACACTTAAAGAGCTATCCGGTTACACTAAAGAACCAATTTATACCGAGCCAAGAAAAGGGGACATAAAAGACAGTATTCTTGATAACAGCTTAGCAAAAAATTTATTGGGCTGGGTCCCTGAAGTGCCCCTTGAACAGGGTTTCAAAAATACTATTGACTGGTACTTAACCACTATTAAATAAACTTTATTTTTTGGAATTCAAATCTTATAATATTATGAATTTCCCAGCTGTTAAAGTATTAATAAGACTTTTAACAAACTGTTTATTTTAATTTCCAGGTTTGAATATAATTATTGAATTGATCTAACAAACCTTTTATTAGTATTCTAAAAAAATAAACGATAAATAAGAAATTAACATAAATCGGGTATGAATGAGTCTACACTCTCGCTTATGCCAAGCAAATCCCGATTTTAAAAAAACTAACTCATTAGATATATAAATAAAACAAAAGGATAAATTTATGAATATTTCTTTTAACCCAAACTCAAAACTCACTTTTGGAACTCATTTTGATAGTACAGCTGTAGAAGAAATCAGTAAACGCAGGCAAGGAATGAAAGGGGAAAATTGGAAGGCCAGACAGAAGAATTACACAAGATAAGGCTTTATAAAAGTGGTCAAGAAAATGAACCAACTCTGGGATACTCTCAGATGTTTTCAAAATTTTGGGTTAAAAACCCGATTCTGATCAAAAAGAACTTTTCAGACCAGCAGAAAATGGTATTCCCAGCTGTGAAGAAATCATGAAAACAGAGAAAAATCTTTAGGTAAAATTACCTGCCGATTTCTGTGGCTCTTTGTGCCATTGCTTTGGTGAGTGCCATAACAGCAAGATTAGCCTCGTAAGCTCTTGAAGTAAGTACAGAATCCGCCATATCTACCATGGGGTTTACATTTGATCTTCTGATAAAACCGTTCTTGTCAGCATCAGGGTGTCCCGGGGCATACTGAAGATCGCCCGGGGTCGGGTCTTCTATTACTCCGGTAAATGCAACGCCTGCACCTGTATCAGGAATCGTACCTATACTAAATACATCTTCTTTCATGGTTGAAAGAAGGTTTTTAAACGATATATCTTCTCTTGCAACAACTGTGGGAATTTTTCTGGAATAATTCGGTGTATCAACATTTGCGATATTCTTGGCATGGACTTCCAGCCGTTTTGCGTGGGTAAGCAGGCCGGATTCGCCTACTGTGAATGACTTAAGGACGCTCATAGTTTAAACCTCTATCTTCCTATCTGACTTACTGTCTTGATTTCTTCGATAAGTTTTGCAGTTCTTCTTGATGCTATAGTGTAAAAAAGAGCATTTCTCTGCATAGCAGCAAGTTCTTCTGTCATGTTAATCCCTTCTTCCCCCTGCTTTGGTAAAGTTACAGAACCCATTCTTCTGGAAAGATCGGTTTCAAGAGCCTTGTTGTAACTCCCCAGATACTTTTCAAAACTTATATCTTTCCTGACATAGCCCGGTGTATTGATATTTGCCAGATTTGTACTCAGGGCTTCCTGTCTTGCGCCAATTATGTCAAGAATAAAATTAGCCTTATCTATTTCTTTATTTAAATTAAAAGGCATTTTTTATCTCCTTTTATCTCAGGTTAGTTGATTCTCTGTACATCTGGTCCATAACCTTTATAAAACGGCTGCTTGAAAGAATAGTACCGTTAATTTTAAGGGTCTCGCTGATAAAAGTATATGGATCAAAATTAGCTTTTTCGATTTTGCCCTGCTTTATCTTTAGATGTTCCTGCAATAACTCGGGCTTGCCTGACTTGTCAGTTTCCTTTACTAATCCGCCTTCTGCCAGTTCCAGGCCTTCAGGGTTTTTAAAAGCAACCAGGGGAATTTTACCGATTTTTCTAAATGCTGATTCTAAAGTGTCCTGAATCATAACTTTTCCGTCAGGTTCAATTTTCAGTCTTTCATAATTTGCAGGAAGTTTAATCCCGCCTCCTATAAGCCAGCCGTCCCTGGAAACTATATATCCTTCGGAATTTACTGCAAAAGAACCGCCTCTTATGTAAGCACTTTCTCCTTTTTTACCGGTTACCGGAATAAATCCCTGGCCTTCCACCGCAACATCAAGTTCTCTTAAAGTTGCCAGAAGGTCTCCTGGGGTATAGTCAACTCTTTCTACGCCCATTATAGGGCCTTCCGGATTCATATAAGTTTCAAAACGCTGTGCCTTATAAGAATTTGTATTATAATTTGCGATATTTGAACTGATATAGCCGAGAGATTCAAACATAGCGTTTGAATTATCGACGAGCTTAGCAATTGAACCCTGTATTGTAGCCATAATTAATTACCTCTTTTGTTTTTAATCGAATTTGACCTGTGTTTATGCTTTTCCTAATTCCTGAAGCGTCTTTGTTAAAGCTTCATTCTGGATTTTGAAAGCTTCTGTATTTACGGTAAAACCCCTTCTTATAGGAATTAGTTTATATACTTCCTCATGTAAAACTACATTAGACTGCTCTATATAACCCTGCTTCATGTTTACATTTTCCACAATTGAGCCGTCAGAGCTTACTGCTGAAATATGCCCCACATTGTGAATTTTCAGGTCATCAACATCTCTGTACTGAATAAGTCCATTGTCCTGAATTTTAATATCCTGCAAACTTCTCGGAACTTTATTAAACTTAATAGGCACACCATCTCTGGACAATACTTTCTGGTCCTGAATAGTAAGGAGATTTCCTTCCTTATCCAGCTTAAACCTGCCATCTCTGGTAAGTTTTATGCCATTTTCCGTCTGGATCTGGAAATATCCTTTACATCCAAGAGCCACATCCAGCGGCTTTTTTGTGATTTTTATCCGGCCTATTTCCTCGTCTTTGTTTATAGAAAGAGCATGCGGGCCTATGAATTCCGCAAAAGAAGAAACTACAGGGACTTTTTTCTGATATCCAACCTTGTTAAATCCTGCTACATTATCTTTCAAAACGCCCACAACATCCTGAAACAGGATCATTGTGCGTACGGATGAAGTTATTCCATCCCCGTTAAACTGTATTCCGCCATGAAGCTTCATATTCCTCTTCTCCTTCTCTTTCCTATTGTTATCGGAAATTATAATGATACATTTTAAGTTTTCAACAAAATTTCATCCATTTACATGAAATTTTGTAAAACTCCTGCTGTTTATTTCCAGCTGTCATCATTATTTTTTTTATTCAGAAATATTTTTTTTTATTTCAGCATCAATCTCTTCCGGAATAGCCTCTGAATTATTTTTTTCAGAAAATTCCCGTATTAAACGCCTTACAATTTCAGCCAGCTGAGTTTCAATCCTTCCGTCAATCCTGGAATCCGGAGATTCCACAATCACACCGTCAACCGGGATTGTCTTATCTTCAGAAATTTTTACAGTCTTCAATCCTTTTACTGTCTCTTTAAGTTCTTCTGCAAATTCATAAAGATTATTAGTAAGAGCAGGATTTACTATAATTTTAATTTCTTCCCTGTCTTTTAGCTGTCCTATTGCCGATTTAATTATTTCCTGCATCAATTCAGGCTTTAATTCCAGCTGCTGCCGAATTATTTTTTCCGCTATAGAAGTAGAAAGCTCAATAATTTCTTTTTCCGCAGAATTTATTATTTCCTTTTTAACTTTAAACGCTGCTGAAGCAATAACATCCGCACCCTGTATTTTATCTGAGACTTCATGTTTGGCCTGTGTGAGTCCTTCATCATAACCTTTTTGAAAGCCTTCCGCATAAGCGTTTTCAATGGTTTGCTGACTTAAATTTTCTATTTCAACCGCCTTTTTCTGAGCATCTTCTTCTGACTTTTTTACTATTTCTGCTGCTTTTTTCTCTGCTTCTTCAATTATAGATTTACTTCTGGACTGTGCTTCCTTAACCTTTTCATCAAAATATTCCTCGGCTCGTTTTTCCTGCTCATACTGTTGTTTCTTTTTTTCCAGCTCGCTTTTGTCCTCAGTAGAAACCTCTCCTGATTGCTCTGCGGAATTTTTGAAATTAAATTTTTTGTTTTCCAGCACAAGGGACTTTCCCATCTGCACATCAGAACTTCTTATCCTGTTATTCAATAAAGTCATCCTCCGCACCGTCGTGAATTATTACAATTTCACCTGTTGCTTCAAGTGCCCTTACAATTGCAACAACAGCGGTTTGAGCTTCCTGGACTTCTCTTGCCCTCACAGGCCCCATAAATTCCATATCATCCTTGAGCATACCGGATGCTCTTTCTGACATATTCTTAAACACTTTTTCCTTAACATCTTCATTTGCACCTTTAAGCGCAAGTGCAAGGTCTTTTGTTTCCACTTCCCTGAGTACACGTTGTACAGAGCGGTCATCAAGCTTAACTATATCTTCAAATACAAACATAAGTTCTCTTACTTTTTCCGCAAGGTCAATATCTGCATGTTCCAGAGATTCCATAATCCGTTTTTCAGAACTTCTGTCTGTCCTGTTGAGAATGTCAGCCAGAGCTTCCACACCTCCAGCCTGGGAGAAGTCCTGCGCAACAACTGAAGAAAACTTGTTCTCAATAATTTTTTCCACTTCTTTTAGAATTTCCGGGTTAGTCCTGTCCATTTCCGCAATTTTCATAGCTACGTTGGCCTGTAATTTTTCCGGAAGGCTGTTTATTATCGCAGCTGCTTTCTCCGGTTTTAAATAGGCAAGCACCAATGCTATAAGCTGGGGGTTTTCATTTTGAAAAGAAGTTGCAAGCTGGGCAGGATCAGCTTCATTAAAAAACTGAAAAGGATTATCTCTTGTAGAAGCCAGTTTTTCTATTACCGAACTGGCTTTTTCCTCGCCATAAGCTTCTTCAAGAATTTTCTTGGCATAATCAAGTCCACCTCTTGAAATAAGATTGCTTGCCTGAAAATAGGAATAAAATTCTTCCAGAACTTCATCCAGGATTTCCTGGGGTATTCTGTGCAGGTTAGCTATATCTATGGTTATTTGCTCGATAAGGTCTTCATCGGGTATATTTCTCAATACCTCAGTTGCAGTGGACGGTCCCAATGCAATTAAAAGTGTTGCCACCTTTTGGGAATTTGTCATTTGATCAAAAGTAAGATTCTCCAAATTAACCATTTTTCTTTATTCCTTGATATATGACAGTAATAAACGGGCTGCTTCTGACGGATCACTGCTTATTGTATTGTTAAGTTCACTTTTCATTTTTTCCAGCTCAGGATCAAGTGAAGCCTCTATTGCAGGCAAAGGTGTGGCGGAATCCAGAAACTCCCGGTTTTCAGAATCTTCGGAAAATTCATCATAGTACCCGCCTTCTGAGGAGTAAACTTCTCCCTGAATCGGCCTCTTAAGCAGTGAATTAAGTACAAATAATGCTCCCAGTCCCAGAATTAATATTACCACAAGCGGTCCTACCTGTTTGATAATGAATTCCAGATTGGAAATTCTCTCTATCTGTTTAAGGATATGCTCGGTTTTGTCTTCAACAGGAGACGTAAACTGCATACCTGTTACTGTGATGGTATCTCCTCTTTCGACACTTGCACCGCTTGCTGACGCTACCAATTCCTTTATTTCTTCTTTCTGGCTTGATGTCAAAATTTTATTCAGGGCGACTGCTATGGTCATTCTCTTGACCTTACCCGGTGCATATACTACCTGCTCTATTTCTTTTGATATTTTATAATCCCTTGAATTTCTTGTTTTTTGATAACTTGTGTCTTTTTTCTCCGAAGAAGATCCATTTTCATCCATTTCCAGCCCTATATCTGGCAACTCAGACCGGGATTTCCCTTTACCATAAACTTCCAGTTCATCTCTGGAGCTGACAAGTATTCCAGTGGAACTGCTGTTCTCACCACTTACAGGAAGATACTTTTCAACTGTCTTTTTTGCCTGGTCAAAGTTTATATCAGCACTTACTTCTACGCTAACGTTATCCATACCAACCAGCCTTTGAAGAACTTTCTGTACTTTTGCTGCGGTTTCCCTTTCAAATTGCTGTCTGTAGTCAGTAAGGCCAGCTGAATTTTCTGTTAATTTATCAGTTAATGAAACGCCGTTCTGGTCTGTTACAAAAACATTTTCAGGTTTTAACCTTGCAATACCGTATGCTACAAGGTTTTTTATCGCTTTTATCTGGTCCGGTTTAAGCCTGTTTATCCCTTCCAGTATTAACATAACTGAAGCGGAAGGGAGTTCATCCCTATTGGAAAAAACTGACCTGTCAGGTTCTGCTAATTGCACTCTTGCTTTTTTAATTCCCCTGATAGTTTCAATTGTTCTGGTTAATTCGTCCTGATAAATTTTTTGTTTTGTAAGTTTGTTCTGGAATTCTGTTGCACCGAATTGCATTTTGTTAAGCAGTTCAAAGCCGGGATTGCTGTCTTTAATTACATCATTTTCCGCAATCATTATCCTCAGGTCTTCTTTTATCCGGGTAGGGACAAGGACAGTGCTTCTGTCATCACTTAGCTTGTACGGATAACCTGATTCTTTAAGGTTTTCCACAACAGCAATGGCGTCTGCTTCGTTCAATTCACTATATAAAACACCCCATTCAGGTTCAGTGGATTTTATGATTATAAAAACAACTGAAATAATCGCAACGGTGCCAAGAACTACAATCATTGCTTTTTTGGGAAAGTCCAACCCTCCCCATAATTTTTTTATGTCGTTTGCAAGTAATTCAAAGTAGTTTTCCAATTTTTTCTCCCTGCAATTTTCAATTATTATAATAAATTTTTAAGTTAAAAAAGGCAAAATTACCTGTTTTTAGATAAAAATGTTAATATTTTATACTCTTACGTTCTGGATTTCCTTATAAGCCTGCATTAGTTTATTTCTCAGCTGAAGAGTGAGGTTCATTGACAGGCTGGCCTTTTCCGAAGCTATCATCACGGAATGCAGGTCTATATCACCACCTGTAGCGAATGTTTCTACTGCTTTTGCCGCATTTTTATGCTTGTCGTTAACATTGGTTAAGTACCTGTCAAGCATATTAGAAAATTCGTTAACCACTCCCGAAGACGAATGTCCGCCTTCTATACCGGTTATTTTTTGGCCTGAACTGCCTACAAGTGATTGTAAATCCTTTGCAAGCTGTGAGTCGTTATCGCTTAAACCTTTAAAATCAGGTTCTTCCAGCTTCTGACCCTGCTGTATTTTTGTAACAATTCCCTTTAGCAGCTCAGGGTTTTCTACTCCCTCACCCGGAGTTAAGAAATTATTCAGTTTGTTTACATTGCTGTAATCCATTACCTCCTGGTTAAAGGAACCTATATTTATTTTATTGTTGTAGCTATTCATTATCTGGCTGTTTATATTTCCTAAACCTGCTACCATATCAGCCATAATTTAACTCCTTTTGTATTTGCTTAAATTCTCATAGCTGTGGAAATCATGCTTTTTGTAGCTTTAATTGTTGTTACGTTTGCTTCGTATGCCCTGCTTGCAGAGATCATATCAACCATTTCCTTTACGACGTTTACATTTGGAAGTTCCACATATCCTTCTTTATTTGCATCAGGGTGTGAAGGGTTATAAACTTTTTTCAAAGGAGTAGAATGGTCTTCTGCTACTTCCATGATTTTCACCCCGCTTGAGGGCATCCCTACGTTCTCTTCTACCCCGGCTTTTAAGAACCCTTTCTGAGGTCCTATACTTTCATTCCAGAAGCCGTCATTTGTCTGGTCCATCTGATTGTTATATACACTGGCAAATACAGCTTCTTTTCTTCTATAAACCCCGGGTGTACCGTCAGGATTCTTTGTAGTGTTCACGTTCGCAATATTACTTGCAATCGTATCCATTTTAACCCGTTGTGCATGCAAAGCAGATGAGCTTATATCAAGTGCATTAAAATTCATTATTATCCACCTCCACCTTTTATAAGGTCTTTCATACCCTGATAAGCCTTTTGCTGCAATGTAGCCAGAGCATTATACCTCATGCCGTTTTTGGCAAGTTCTGCCATTTCCCTTTCTACATTAACGTTACTTCTTCCAGCAATCCCGCTTTCACTGGTCATTACCTGAGGATTAAATTCTTTATACGACATGTCAAACTTACCCGGTGTATATGGGACTCTGTTTTCACTGAACATATTGTCCAGCATATACTGGTCTTTCTTTTCTTCTGTGTTAATAATTCTTCTCAACTGATTTTCAAACTGAACCTCCACCTTTTTATAATCAGGGGATTCTGCGTTGGCTATATTTGAAGTTATAGCCTTATGCCTGGTTGCGAGTCCATCCAGAGCCAGGGCTGATATTTCCACATGTCTTTTTTCCAGTATATCCATTTGTTTTCTCCTCTGTTTAATTACCTTTATGGATATATGATTATAGTTTTACCTGTATAGAAGTTGCCGGTAATGAGAGCACAAAGGTTGTTCCTTCCGTTGTATCCGGTTCTATATACAAACTTCCGTAGTGAGCTTCGAGTATTTTTTTCGCCTGAGCCAATCCCAGGCCTGTCCCTTCTTTTTTGGTTGTAAAATAAGGTTCAAATATTTTTTTCCTGTCTTCTTCAGGTATTCCGGGCCCCTGATCTGAAATCTTTAAATAAATACTATCCTCTTTATTGGTTAAAAGAACTTCAACTTTTTTTCCGGATTCAGATACTTCCAGGGCATTTTTCAGTATATTAAAGATAACCTGATGGAGTTTTGCCCTGTCAAAATTTACTAAAAAGTGTGTATTTAAAGAGTTGTTAAATATTAATTCCACGTTTTTGTTTTCATAAGAAGGTTTAATCAGGTTTATAATTTCCTTTACCCCGTCTTCTATATTTACTTCAGTCTTCTCAAGAGATAAAGGCTTTGAAAAATCCAGGAGTTCACTTAAAGTTTTCTCAAGATCTTCAGAAGTCCTATTTATCAATTCAATGGATTCCAGAATTTCTTTTACAGTACCCTGGTTTCCACTTTCCAATGATTCGAGTTTTTTAGAAATTATCCTGGTATGCAGGTTAATTGCACCCAGCGGGTTTCTTAACTCGTGCATTACTGTTGAAAACAGCTGGCTTATGGAAGCCATTTTTTCCGTTTCATCTGATTTTTCATGAAGGTCTTTGAGTTCTGTATTAGCGCAAATTAGGTCTCTTTGCCTGTTTTCAAGGTCAGAGACAATCTTTCTCAATATAGTTGTGAATTTTTCGTTATGTCTTCTGTCCTGAAGTATTTGCTGGAGGTCTTTTTCCAGTTCTTTACTGGGTGAAACCGCCTGGAGGTGTTCGACTATCTTTTTTGTATCCCCCGGATTCAGGGAGCAAAAACCTTCGCAAAGACCAAAAACTTCTGAAGACGCCCTGTTCCAGTATATAGAAGCGGAAAACCTTTCTGCTGTTATGACAAAAAATTCGTCATCTTCCATTTGTGGAGAACTGAGTTTTATATTTTTAAAGCCCTCAATATTGTCTGAATAGCTATACACCTTTATATCAGTGTATTTTAGCCGGTTCATAAGGTTCAGGAATTTTTCGGTTTCCTTTATTTTTACAAGTATTACCGCATCGCTCCTGTTTTCTATAATAGTTTCCAAAAAACACCTGGACAGGCTTTGTATGGTCTGATTTGTGTATGTATCCAGATCAACATCACTCATCAGGTCCTTTATAGAAATGGGTAAATTGTTTCTATGGTGTCTTCTCATTTTCGTATCTTTTACTTACCTGTATCCGCCAATCGCTTTAAACTGCTGCTTTTATTTTGTTTCCGCTTCCAAGTCCGTGGTTAATAGCGTAAAGCACAGCCTGTGTCCTGTCATTAACCTGTAATTTCTGGAAAATGTTGTTAACATGAGTTTTTACAGTTGTTTCGCTGATAAATAACTGTTTTGCAACTCCTTTGTAAGTTGTGCCGTGGGTTAAAAGTTCCAGGACTTCTTCTTCTCTTTGTGTAAGATATGAAAGCAGATTTTCTCCTTCAGCTGTTACTGCTGATGAGTCTTCCCTGAATGAAGTCTGGAAGTGGTCAAAGAATTTGACTGCAAGAGCTGCCGGAAGATAAATCTTACCGTTAAGGATTTCTTCGATCGCCCTGGTTAATTGTGATGCAGCCATTGTTTTTAAGAGATATCCTCTTGTTCCGACTTTCATTGCTCTGAAAATCAAATCAGAATCATCATATCCTGTAAGAGCAATAACTTTTGTTTCTGGCTCAATTTTCAGGATTTCCTGAATAGCTGTTATACCATCCATATCCGGCATATTAATATCCATTAATACAATGTCTGGCTTGTGTTTTTTGATAAGAGAAATTCCGATTTCCGCTGAAGCAGCGATTCCTTTTACTTCAAAACGTCCTTCAATTCTCACGAGTTCTCTTATTCCGGATGCGTGATCATAATTGTCATCCACGATCAAAACGCTCTTCTTTCCATAAAGATCAAAACTGTGCATAACGACTCCCCCGATATCTTAATCTAATTTACCAAATCCCCTATAAGATTTTTGGGTTTAATTTCTTCTACATTATGCATAGTACCCTTTTTGGAGTGTGTGCTCATCAATACAGGGATATATATTTATCCTCTAAAAGGTTAAAACAGGGATCTAAACCTTCGGATTTAATTTTATCTGAAACCTTTGCGGTAAAGAAATTTTATCTTTTTAAACCGTTTAATTGAGAAGGACTTCTAAAAGATGAGTACAATACTCTTTTAAAAGTATTATAGTGAAATGAGTTTATTTTTAAGAACACAATAATCAGCATGAATAATTTAAATTTATTATTTTTAGTGGTCTTAATAAGTTTTCGTTAAATACTTTTGCAAAATTTTAAAAAACCTTGCCCACCCACCCTTCCCTGGAAGTGGCGGTGGCTTTGCCTCCGCTTTTTTATACAGGTTTTTTAAAATTTATTCGTTTTGTTCATTTCTGAATAAAATTTCTTATTTATCTTTTATTTTTTTAAAACACTAAAAAAATACCGATTTCAATAAGTAATTTTAAAAATAAACTCATTTAGTATAGGTATAGATTGTATGTTTCCTGCGCAGGGACACCTTTCTTCACACATAAAAAAGAGGGTATATACCCTCTTTTTTATGAATACTGTTTATATAAATTTATATTTAAAATTCCATACCGTTTTCACGTGCAGCATCTGCCAATTCAGCTACTCTACCATGGTATAAATTTCCGCCTCTGTCAAAAACTACTTTTTTAATACCTTTTTCTTGGGCTCTTTGTGCAAGTATTTTACCTATTTCCTTAGAGGCTTCAATATTTCCGCCGTGGTTCATTTTGGATTTTACATCAGCCTCTACCGTTCCTGCTGATACTAAAGTTTTTCCAACTGTATCATCAATAATTTGCGCATAAATATGCTTATTACTCCTAAATACAGCAAGTCTGGGCCTTTCCGCAGTTCCCTGCAAGCTGACTCTTATTTTCTGGTGCCTTTTCCTTGTATCTTCTTTCCTTATTTTTTTCTTTATCATTTTACATCACCTGAATTATTAATTTACTTTCTCTTATTATCATCCTGAACTTAACGAGGTTTTGAAACCAATTCAGAATGACAAATAAATTATTTACCGGCTTTACCAGCTTTTTTACGAACGTATTCGCCTTGATACCTGATGCCTTTGCCTTTATAAACTTCCGGAGGTCTCTTACTACGGATCAAAGCTGCAATATCACCTACAAGCTGTTTGTCTGCGCCTGAGACAATGATTTTATTATTACCTTCAACCTTTATATCAATACCTTCCGGAGGTTCAATTTTAACAGGGTGACTGTATCCCAGGGAAAGATTCAGATTCTTTCCTTCAAGAGCAGCTTTATACCCAACACCCTGAATTTCAAGTCTTTTCTCAAAACCTTTGCTTACTCCGACCACGATATTATTAACAAGAGTCCTGCTTAAACCGTGAAGTGCTCTTGTTTTTCTTTCGTCGTTTAATTTTTTAACAACAAGTTTATTGTCTTCTTTCTCAACTTTTATTACAGACTGGAGCTTAATTTCCAGCTGTCCTAACGGCCCTGATGCTTTTATCAGGTTTTCGTTTATTTCTACATTTACTTTATCCGGTATCTCAACAGGAGCTACACCTATCCTGGACATTTTAATCAGTCTCCATTTATTAGTTACTTTTAGTTACCATACGTTGCAGAGGACTTCGCCCCCTACGTTTTCTTTTCTTGCTTTTCTGTCAGTTAAGAGTCCCTTGCTTGTGCTGACTATGGATATTCCCAATCCTCCAAGCACTTTTTGCAGGTTTTTAGCTTTTTTATAGACTCTTAAACCGGGTTTGCTTACTTTTTGTATCTTTCTTATTACTGGTTGTTTTTCTGATTCATACTTGACATGAATGGTCAAAATTTTGAATTTACCTTCTTCTCTGACGTTATAGTCATTAATGAATCCTTCTTCTTTTAAAACCCTTGCAAGTTCTACTTTTAACTTTGAAGAAGGCATTTCAACAGTTTGATGATCTGCACCTCCGGCATTTCTTATTCGTGTCAGCATATCAGCTATAGGATCTGTATACATTATCAGAATTTCCTCTTCTTTTTACTTTATTATTGTATTTATTAAATTACCAGCTGGATTTTGTTACGCCGGGTAATAATCCCCTGAGAGCGAATTCCCTTAAATGAATCCTGCAAAGCCCAAAGTCTCTGTGATATCCCTTTGGTCTTCCACAGACTCTGCATCTATTGTGCAGTTTCACTCTCGGATACTTACCGGCTGACGCCAGCTTTGTTCTCTTTTGTTCTTTTACTATCATTGACTTTTTAGCCAAATTTCTTCTCCTTTTGTCAGTTTCTCTTGAATTTTTACTTTTTAAAAGGCATTCCCAGTTCTTTAAGAAGAACTTTTGCCTCTTCGTCAGTTTTTGCAGTTGTTACGATTGTTATATCCATACCTTTGACAGTTTCTACATCGTCGTATTTAATTTCAGGAAATAATATCTGTTCTTTTAATCCCAGAGAATAGTTGCCTCTTCCGTCAAAACTCTTGTCGTTAACTCCCCTGAAGTCTCTGATCCGGGGAAGAACAATACACATAAGTTTTTGAAGGAAATCATACATTTTTTCACGTCTTAAAGTAACGTTTGTACCTATTGGCATTCCTTTTCTAAGTTTATAGGTTGCTATAGATTTTTTTGCCCTGTTTACAATCGGCTTTTGTCCGGATATTTTTGTAAGCTCAGCCACTGCTGAATCCAGAACCTTTACGTTCTGAATAGCTTCGCCCATACCCATATTTACCACAACTTTTACAAGTTTTGGAATTTCGTGTATATTTTTATATCCGAATTTTTCCTTTAATGCAGGTATTGCATCTTCTTCGTATCTTTTTTTCATTTCTTTGGTTACTGGCATTTTTATTTATACCTCTTTAATTTAATTTTTGTTTTTATTATGTATCTAGTTGCTCGTCGCATTTTTTGCAGACTCTTGTTTTTGTTCCGTCTTCAAGCACTTTGTAACTAATTCTTGTTGCTTTTTCACATTTCGGGCAATATAACATTACCTTTGATGAATCAAGCGGAGCTTCCATTTTGATTAATCCGCCCTGGAAGTTTGCCATAGGGTTAGCTTTCATGGCTTTTGTAATCATATTTACATCTTCCACAATAACTTTATTTAATTTTGGCATAGCTTTTTTTATGTTTCCGATTTTCCCCTTGTCTTTGCCGGAAATCACTACTACTCTGTCGCCTGTTTTAACGTGAATTGTATTATTTGTTTTCTTTTTGTTTTTCATTTTACTCATCTTGTTTACTCTCCTAAATCACTTCCGGAGCAAGTGAAATAATTTTCATGTACCCTTTTTCACGAAGTTCTCTGGCTACTGGCCCGAAGATACGGGTTCCCAGTGGGTTACCATCCTTATTAATGATAACAGCCGCATTGTCACTAAAACGAATATTTGTGCCGTCAGGTCTTTTTTTAGTAAATGCTGAACGAACTAAAACTGCCTGCACTACATCTGACTTTTTCACAGCCATATTCGGCGCTGCTTCTTTTACTGTAGCAACCACTATATCGCCGATTCCGGCATACTGTTTATTGGAGCTTCCTATAACTCTTATTACAAGAAGTTCTTTTGCTCCTGTATTATCTGCTACTTTTAGTCTTGATTCCTGTTGTATCATCTCTTTCAGTCCTTATTTTTAGGATTATGTCTTTAATTTTGTTTTATCAGTTATGTGAATATGATTCTATCACAAGAAAAATTTGATTTAAATCCGCCGAAATTAAGTTGCCTGCTTTGTAATTTCGACTACTTTCCATAATTTTGTTTTACTTACCGGCCTGTTCTCGATCAATTTAACTTCATCGCCGACCTTGCAGTCTAAATCCTCATTGTGTGCTTTATATTTTTTGGTTGTGCACATAATTTTTCTATATTTCGGATGCGGTTTGTAATCCTGGATTTCTACCACAACTGTTTTATCTGATTTTGTGCTTACTACTTGTCCTACTTTTTCTTTTTTGGGCATTTTATTTTCCTCTGAATTGTTTTCTTTTTGTTATTCTGAAGTTTTTGCTGAATATTTAACCTGTTTTTGCTTCAGAAGCTTTTTGCTTTTCATTTATAACGGTCTTAATTCTTGAGATTAAGCCTTTTTTCTTACGGATTTCAGCTACATTTTCCAGTTTGAAAGTTGCTTTCTGGATTTTTAGGTCAAAAAGTTCCTTTCTCAGGGAAATGATTTTATCTTTTAATTCGTCAACTGTCAGTTCTCTTATCTCTGTGAGTTTCATTTTTATCACCACTTATTTTATTAAGTTCTTTCCACGATTTTTACTTTATTTGGCAGCTTTTGTGCAGCCAGCTCAAGTGCTTTTACTGCAACATCTCTTTCAACTCCTGCCAGCTCAAACATAATTCTTCCGGGTTTTACTACTGCCACCCAATATTCAGGGTTGCCTTTACCTTTACCCATCCTGGTTTCAGCAGGCTTTGCGGTAATAACTTTATCCGGAAAAATTTTAATCCAGACTTTACCGCCCCTTTTAATACTACGGGTCATCGCCCTTCTTGCGGCCTCAATTTGTCTGCTGGTAATCCAACACGGCTCCAGGGACTGAATCCCATAATCGCCATACTGTACAGTAGTTCCTCTGGACTCGCTTCCCTTCATCCTGCCGCGCTGCTGCTTTCTATATTTTGTTCTTTTAGGCATTAACATTGTTATTGGCTCCTAATTAATTGTTTATTACTGAGATTTTGGCTGTCTTCCCCTGCCTCTTCTGCCCGGGCCGCCTTCTGAATCAGGGGCAGATTTTGCTTTTATATTCTGGTCAACTTTTTCGCCCGGTAAAATTTCGTTTTTGAATATCCAGACTTTTACACCAATGATTCCCATCATTGTGTCAGCTTCCGCAAAACCGTAGTCTACATCAGCTCTTATTGTCTGCAGAGGTATTCTACCCTCTTTGGCCCATTCTGTCCTTGCAATTTCCGCACCGCCTAGACGTCCTGATACAGAAACTTTAATTCCCTGAGCACCTGATCTCATAGATCTCTGGATAGCCTGTTTCATTGCTCTTCTGAATGCTACACGCTTTTCAAGCTGCTGGGCAATAAATTCGGACACCAGCTGGGCATCTACATCAACTCTTGCCACCTCAAGTACATTAATCTGCACCCGCTTCTGTGAAAACTTGCTAAGATCTTTCCTCAGAGTCTCGATTCCCTGTCCGCCTCTTCCGACGATAATGCCGGGTTTGGCAGCCACAATAGAAATTATAATTGTCTGGGCTTTTCTATCTATTAATATTCTGCTGATTCCCGCAGAGTTGTACTTCTTTTTAATATATGCCCGGATTTTAGTATCCTCCTCAAGCAGGTCCACATAATTTTTCTTATTTGCGTACCAGTTGCTTGACCAGGTATTTATTACTCCTAATCTAAATCCTGTGGGGTGTGTTTTCTGACCCAAGGGGTTACCTCCTATTTATTTTCTTCTTCTGATTTTTCGCTACCTTCTTGAGCCTCTTCAGACTCTTTTTTTGTTTCTTCTTTTTTAGCGGATTCCGTATGGGATTCACGCTGTTCTTTTTCTACTTTTATATTCTTACCGGTTTCAGCTCCCTCAGCTTCATTCTCTACCGGTGATTCAATTTCGGGCTGTGTTTCTATTTCAGGTGTAATTCCCTGATCCAGTTCACTTTTTGCCTCTTCTAAAACTTCTGATGGTTTGGTTTCCTGCACTACTTCCTGTTCAGCTTTTTTCGGAGCTTTCGCTTTTGCTTCCGTTGTTTCAGCCGCAGGTTTTGTAGTCTGCTTTTTAGCTTTGGATTTTTTGAGTTTTTGTTTTTTCTCTTTTAATTTTTCTTTTAATTCTTCACTCACTTTTACTGTAATTGTTAGGTGAGTTGTGCCTTTATGTATTCTGTAAACCCTTCCCTGGGCTCTTGGTCTTGCTCTTTTATAAGTCGGGCCTTCATCTGCAAATACTTCTGAAACAATCAACTCCTCGGCTAATGCACCAAATTTTTCTGATGCGTTTGCAGCAGCACATTTAAGATTCTTTTCCACTACTCTTGCCGCAAAATAAGGCATGAATTTCAGCATATTGCTGGCATCCTGGACACTTTTTCCACGGATTGTGTTTATAACCCTTCTTACTTTCCTTGCGGGCATTCTTATATTTTTTTGTTTTGCCTTTGCTTCCATTTTTTATGTTCCTTATTAATTAATTTCAGGTAATTTAACCTCTTTTAGCTTTTTTATCAGAGCCTGCGTGACCACGAAACATACGTGTCGGCGCAAACTCGCCCAGCCTGTGCCCTATCATTTGTTCTGTAATGTAGATAGGGACATGTGTTTTTCCGTTGTGAACTGCTATTGTATGATTTAACATTTCAGGAACAATCATTGATGCCCTGGACCAGGTTTTTATTACTTTTTTTCCGCCTGATTCATTCATTGTTTCAATTTTTTTCATCAATGATTCTTCGACAAATGGTCCTTTTTTTAGTGAACGAGACATTAATTACTCCTTATTTACGTCTTCTGACAATTAATTTATCAGATGTTTTATTTTTTCTAGTTTTCTTACCTAAAGCTGGTTTACCCCATGGTGTCTTGGGCTGGCTAGCTCCGATAGGTGCTCTGCCTTCGCCGCCGCCATGAGGATGGTCTACAGGGTTCATTACAGAGCCTCTTACTGTAGGCCTGATTCTCATCCAACGTTTTCTTCCGGCTTTACCAAGTTTCTGGTTTTTATGCTCAATATTTCCGAGCACACCTACTGTTGCATAACATTCCTTGCGAACCATTCTCATTTCTGAGCTTGGAAGCTTTAATGTTATATAATCTCCTTCTTTAGCCATAAGCTGTGCGCCTGCACCTGCGCTTCTGCACATCTGGCCGCCTTTTCCGGGGGCTAATTCCACGTTATGCACAAATGTACCAAGCGGAATATTGTTCAAAGGCAGTGCATTACCTATTTTGATTTCGCTGTCAGGTCCGCTGTGAATGCTTGCTCCCACTTTTATACCTAATGGCGTAAGGATATATCTTTTTTCCCCATCAACATAGTTGACCAAAGAAATTCTTACATTTCTATTCGGATCGTATTCTACTGATTTTACAATTCCTTCAATATTGTGCTTATCCCTGTGAAAATCAATTATCCTGTAAGCTCTTTTATGCCCGCAGCCTTTATGACGGCATGTAATTCTACCGGAATTATTCCTTCCGGCATTATTTTTCATTGATCTTAACAGTGATTTTTCAGGCTTATCAGTTGTTAATTCTGAAAAGTCTGTTATTATAACGAATCTTTGTCCGGGTGTTGTTGGTTTTAGTCTACGATTACCCATTTTTATTATGCTCCTAATAACTCTTCAATAGGTTCGCCCTGTATGGTAACTATTGCTTTTTTACCTGATTGAGTTCTGCCTATTTTTAACCCACGTCTTTTTTGTTTGCTTGGCATGTAAGCTGTTCTTACTTCTGTTACCTTTCTTCCTGGGAAAAGAAGTTCTATTGCTTTTTTTATATCCACTTTAGTTGCGTCTTTTGCAACCTCAAATGAATACTGTCCTAAAGCAGTATTCGATGTTGACTTCTCGGTTACAAGAGGTCTTTTAATCAGTTGATATAAATATTCTGCTTCGCTTCTATTTCTGCTCATTTACTTTTTTAACCTCTCTGTTATTTCATTTATCGCAGATTCGGTCATTACAATCTGGTCTGCCTCGAGAATATCTTTTACGTTGATATTTGACGGTAAGATTAATTTTACGTTTGGTATATTTCTTGCTGAAAGTTTTAAATGTTGGTTTTCAGCTGTATTTGTATCTGCTATCACAAGGATTTTTCCGCTAACTTCAAGTGAATCAAGAACTTTTACAAATTCTTTTGTTTTCGGGTTTTTAATAGCTGAAAAATCTTTGATAAGTTTAATATTATCGAATCTTGAAGATAAAGCTGACCGCAGGGCAAGTCTTCTTGCTTTAACAGGCATTGACACGCTGAAATCTCTAGGTTTTGGTCCAAAGATAACGCCACCGCCTGCAAAAAGCGGACTTCTTAAACTTCCTGCCCTTGCTCTTCCGGTGCCTTTTTGTCTCCAGGGTTTTTTGCCACCGCCTCGGACTTCTGAACGGGTTTTGGTATTTGCACTGCCCTGACGTGCGTTACTTAACTGTCTTTTTAATGCAAGGTGCATAACATGCACATTCGGTTCTGCGCCAAATACATTTTCGTCGATGTCCATTGGGCCTATCTGGCTTCCGTCGCTGTTATGTATCATAAATTGTTTTGTCATTATTAATTTTCCTCAAGTATTTATCTAATTTGAATTCCATACTGTTTTTGAAGGCCTGATTGCTACAATCTTTCCTTCAGGTCCCGGAACAGAACCTTTTATGAGTAATAAATTTTTTTCTTTGTCGAGTCTTACAACTTTTAATTTTTTTACAGTGATTCTTTCGTTACCCATATTACCGGCCATTTTCTTGCCTTTGTAAATTCTGCTGGGTGTTGTACCTGCGCCGATAGATCCGGGTAACCTGTGGTTTTTTGAACCATGAGTCATCGGACCTCTTGCAAAGCCGTGTCTTTTTACTGTACCCTGGAATCCTTTACCGATTGACTTGCCGGTTACATCTACTTTTTCAATGCCTTCAAAGTCCGCAAGATCAATTTCCTGGCCCACTTCATATTGTGAAGGATCATTTACCCTGAATTCCCTTAAATATTTAAAAGGGGAAATTTTATTTTTCTCTAAATGCGCTAATTCGGCTTTCGTGAGTTTCCTTTTCTTGGTCTCACAAAAACCTACCTGAATTGCGTTATAACTGTCTTTATCCTCAGTCTTTATCTGAGTTACAATAAGTTTTTCCAGTTTTATTACTGTTACCGGGATAACCATTCCATCTTCATCATAAATCTGTGTCATCCCCAATTTTTCGCCAAATAAGCCTAATGATTCTTTGGGAGTCATGCTTTTTCCTCTCTGTGTGAGCGCTACGTAATTACTAACTTTGTCTTGTCTTCCGGGTCGGCTGTTTTTCGCTGCCACCTCTCGTAGATCACATTCAATATTCCTGAGGGAGATATTAAATTGTATCTCTTCATTTTTAATACAAGCATGTTCCTCTGTCAACAGATATCAACAAAAAAAGAATTTTTGCATTTTGTTAGTTCTTTTTTTGTTTTTAGCATTTTCTAATGTTTTTCCTTTTTATATTAATAATACGGGGAAATGGTTTACATAACTGATGGTTGAAAGTATAAGAAAAGCTCAAAACAATTTTAATCCTATAATAGCCTCAGGCGAATTGACAGGAGCAGGCTATCTTGGCTATAAAAGTATAACATCAGGTTTAAGAAGGGTATTAGGACTAAGAATTGAAGAGCATACTACTTCTGCAAAAAATGCAAGGGCCATAATAAAAAGCGGTAAGGTTCTGGACCCTCAATTTGGTGGAAATTGTGCCAGTAAATTTTTAGACCAATTTAAGAATAATTCTAAAAATTATGTACATATAACAGGCTTTCATTTGTATCATAAAAAGGAATATAAAAGACTTGTTAAATATACACCTTTATTACATTTCGCAAGAGTATTCTGGAGAAAAGTACAAAGAGGTATGTATAGAACAATGTCTATTTTCAACAATTTTAATCTAAACGATCTGATTTCAGGTAAATCACTTACAAAAGAAAGTACTCCAACAAGAGAAACATTATTAAAAATAAAAAGAATTTGGGATATTTTATTTAGCAGAAAAGCTAAGACATTCTTTATCCCGGGAACAGATAACTATTTTAATACAAGATTTGAACCGGATATGGATGACATAGCTCTTAAAACAACTGAAAAAGTAAAAGTTTGCACAACCAAACTAGGTGCAATGCTACATGGCTTAAAGGAATTTGGCTTATCCGGAATGAAAACGAACAAATCAAGAGTCGCCGCTGGAGTTGTATTAGCTACCTCTTTAGGATATGGGGGATATGCTCTGGCTAAGAAAGGATTAAAAAATTTAAATCTTATTAAAGATAATGAATCCCAGGCAGCTCAAAGCTCGTAGGTTGAATTAATCAGTAAATTTATCTTGTAGTTGTTGGGCTAATAAGGATTAACTCAACAACTGTTTCTGGATTATGCTGTGGTTTTCGCACGATATGCAAAGGCGTCGAAGTATTTTCTCCACAACTCTTCTGACGAGCCAAACTCGTTTTCTCCATAAAAATAGTCAACCAGGCATTCTCTTACCCTTAAAATTTCTTTTAATTTTGAGTACTCTCTATATGAAGCTGCTGTAAGGTCTAACAACTCTAATGCCCTGTCAATAGCTTTTTTTGAGCGTTCATCCCTGCCCTTTTTCTGCCAGTTAAGAGCGCGGCTAACTTCACTGCCTACATTTGCCATTTGTTCGCACAGAGACATCTGCGCCCATCTGCCTTCTGCCAGTTCTTTATGCTGATAATTCATCGCTTTATCCATTTATTAACAACATTAATTATCTCTTGTTGAGTTTCGAATGAATCAACACTTCTCGTCCTGTTATTCTGATTCGGGCGTAAATTTATCATTGAGTCAAATTCAATAAAATCTTCGTCGTCTGCATCATCCGGGTAAAAATTTATTCCCCAGAGATTTTCCTGATTAGAACCTTTTTCAAGAAGCAATGCTTCCAGGTCAGAATGCAATTCAGCATCAAATGCAATTATTTCCTTTTCCACATCAACAACCGCTTTAACTAAATCGCCAAGCATATTATCAGAGAGTTCTTTTAACTCATTAGCTGTAATGATTTTATCCAATATTTTCATCATTCTTTTCCTATAATCAGGGCGCAAGCTTAGCTTGCGCCCTGATAAATTCTTTTTTTAAACCCTAGAGTTTTACTTCGATATCAACACCTGCCGGCAGGTCTAATCTACTAAGCTCTTCTGTAGTCTGTTTTGTAGGGTTGTGAATATCAATAATTCTTTTATGTGTTCTTGATTCAAAATGTTCTCTTGATTTTTTGTTTACATGGGGTGATCTGAGAACACAATAGATTCTGCGTTTTGTTGGTAACGGTATAGGTCCAGCTACAAACGCACCGGTTTGTTTTGCTGTGTGAACTATTTTCTCGGCTGATACATCTAACAAACGATGCTCATAAGCCTTTAAACATACCCTGATTCTATGTTTTTTCTGTTGTTTAGTCGCCATTGTTTATATTACTTCCTCTTATTAATTTTCATAAGTGTAATAAGTTTGTACCAAGGACACACCCTGATGTCAACTGAATTTTTGCAATTCTTAAACGCAAGTGAATTTAAAATTATACTGTTTTTTGTAAAAGCCTGCACAATAACTGATTTTTAAGTTAACAGATTTTAACCGACTTGATGCAGGATTACAATGCGGCGTTAACAGCTTGCTCCGTAACGAAAAAACAGGTGGTTGCGGTCAACCACCTGTTTAAATTTATATTGAACCTGTTTAACAGATTACTCAACGATTTTGTCAACAACTCCAGCACCGACTGTACGTCCGCCTTCTCTGATAGCGAATCTCATACCCTGCTCGATAGCGACCGGGTTGATGAGTTCTACGTCCATAACAACGTTATCACCAGGCATTACCATTTCTGTTCCTTCAGGAAGCTTAATTGATCCGGTAACGTCAGTTGTTCTGATATAGAACTGAGGTCTGTATCCGGGGAAGAATGGAGTATGTCTTCCGCCTTCTTCTTTTTTAAGAACGTATACGTTAGCTGTGAATTTTGTATGAGGCTTGATTGATCCTGGTTTTGCTACAACCTGCCCTCTTTCGATGTCATCTTTACCTATACCTCTCAACAGTAAACCAACGTTGTCGCCAGCCAAACCTTCGTCAAGAGATTTTCTGAACATTTCAACACCGGTACATACAGTTTTTCTTGTTTCGGCAAATCCAACAATTTCTACATCTTCGCCAACTTTAACTTTTCCTCTTTCGATTCTTCCGGTAGCAACTGTTCCTCTACCTGTGATTGAGAATACGTCTTCCACAGGCATTAATAATGGCTGGTCAACATCTCTTTCAGGTGTTGGTACATAGCTGTCGATAGCGTCCATTAATTCCCAGATTTTATCAACATCAGGGTTTTCGCCTCTTTTAATGTCGTTTTTAGCTGTTACAGCTTCAAGAGCTTTAAGAGCTGATCCTCTAACGAAAGGAATGTTATCGCCATCAAATTCGTATGAACTTAAGAGTTCTCTTGCTTCCATTTCTACAAGGTCAAGAAGCTCTTCGTCATCAACCATATCGCATTTGTTTAAGAATACAACGAGGTTAGGTACACCAACCTGACGTGCTAAAAGGATGTGCTCTCTTGTTTGAGGCATTGGGCCGTCTGCAGCTGAGATAACGAGTATAGCGCCATCCATTTGAGCTGCACCGGTAATCATGTTTTTAACATAGTCTGCGTGACCCGGGCAGTCTACGTGTGCATAGTGTCTGCTTTCTGTTTCATATTCAACGTGAGCTGTTGAAATCGTGATTCCTCTGGCTTTTTCTTCAGGTGCTGCATCAATTTCGTCGAATTTTTTTGCTGATGCTAAACCTGCTGCTGCCATTGAGAATGTCATTGCAGCTGTTAATGTTGTTTTTCCGTGGTCAACATGACCAATTGTACCTACGTTTACGTGAGGTTTTGTTCTTACGAATGTTTCGCGAGCCATTGCTTAACTCCTCTTTTAATTAACAATCTTGTGATACTTGCTATATTACGTGTATCTTTCTTCTATTTGCTCTTGGTTTCAGCCCATGACGAGATTTGAACTCGTGACCTTTCCCTTACCAAGGGAATGCGCTACCCCTGCGCCACATGGGCATATATAGGAATTTTTCCTGCTACCGCTAGGCATGTAACTATTTATCATATTTGCTACATAATCTACTGTCAATAGATTAGAAACAAATTAGAAATTGTTATTTATGCCTTGTGCAATAATTTAAAAATACAATAAAAAGATTTTCCATCAAGTATCTAATGAATGAAAAAACAATTTTCTAGCCATCTTTTTTCCCGAAATCGTTAACTTTTCAGATGTTCAGGTTTATATATAAATAATAAAAAACAAAAGGATTTATTGTTATGATTACTTTTTCTATAAATACCTATAATTCTCGTCAAGCAACAATAAAAAATTTAGGCTTTAAAAATGCAAAATATGATAATTCAAGCAGAGGCATTAAAGAATTTACTGAAGAAAAAATTTATCCGCCGGAATTTATGGATGCTTCAAAACTGCAAGGACAGCGCATACTTGATCTTGGAACAGGTGGGGGCAGGTTTGTGCGTGATTTAAGAAAAGATGGAGTTGATATTATTGGGCTGGATACACGATATTATCCTTCTCACAATGAAAATCCTGAATGGTTTATTAACAAAGATATCAGAAATGCAAACCTCCCCGAAAATTCTTTTGATATTATTTATTCTGCATATTCTGTCTTTACCTACAACGACGAAGACTACCAGACCCAGTTTGAAATAATGAAAGAAATGACAAAAATTTTAAAACCCGGAGGGAAAATACGTCTTGGTTTAGTAGATCTATTATTGGTTAAAAAATTAACGGAAGATCCAAATATTACCGCTAAATTAAAAATAACCAGGCATGGAGAAAATGAACTGGACCCCAGATATAAAAGCTGGACTGAAATAACTAAAATAAAATAAAAAATCCTGAAATAAACTCAGGATTCGGAATTAATTTTATAAAAAATGGGCAGGGTTGGATTTGAACCAACGTAGGCTTGCGCCAGCGGATTTACAGTCCGCCCCCTTTAGCCACTCGGGCACCTACCCATAGTTTTATTAATTTTGTTATTGCAAGGAGAAACTTTAGCTTCTATGTAATAATCAGTTTAATCTTAAAAGATTTCCAGGTCATATTCCTCAGAATAACATTTTATTTTTAAAGAACAAGCCGGTGATGGGATTCGAACCCGCAACCTACGGTTTACAAAACCGTTGCTCTACCATTGAGCTACACCGGCATGTGAAACGGGTGTGAAAAAACCTTTTGGTTTTCTTACTCATTCTCAGAGCGTGTCTATTTATCATATTTGCTACATATTTTACTGTCAATATTTTAGTAACAAATTTGTTGGACACCGCTATTAAACATCAATAATAAACTAAAAATATTTTCCTTCAAGTTTTTGGCTGGTGTTGCGATAATCAATATAAAAACAGGCAGTTATATGCGAATCCTTTATATTTTTAAGCTGGGGAATTTGTTTATCACAAACATCCATCCTGAAAGAGCACCTGGGATGGAATACACAGCCGGATATGTTTTCTGTAATCGATGGCGGCTGGCCTTTTATGACGTTTAATTTCTCTTTGTTTTCAGCAGGAAGCGACTCCATCAACCCTTTTGTATAGGGATGTAGCGGATTTTCAAATATTGTCCTGACATCAGAATATTCCACAACCCTGCCTGCATACATCACAGCAATATAGTCACAGAATTCCGCCACAACTCCAAGGTCATGGGTTATAAATATCAGGGAAGTATTTCTTTTCCGCTGAATTTCACGTATCAAATCCAGTACCTGTGCCTGTACCGTAACATCAAGTGCCGTGGTAGGTTCATCAGCTATTATAATTTCCGGATTACAGGACAGGGCCATAGCTATTAAAACCCGCTGGCTCATTCCTCCTGAAAACTGATGAGGGTATTCATTAAGCCTGTTTTCTGCTTCCGGAATTTTTACATCCTGTAAAGCTTTTATAGCAAGCCTTCGGGCTTCTTTTTCCGAAACTTTCCTGTGAAACCTTATTGTTTCTGTAATCTGATTACCAATCGTATAAAGAGGATTCAAAGAATTCAGCGGATCCTGCGGTATGAGTGCAATTTTACTTCCTCTTATCTGCTGAAGCTTTTTTTCAGGCAATTCCAGAAGGTTTTGCCCTTTATACAAAATTTCTCCTGAGTCTATTACTGCGTTGGATGCAAGTAATTTTAGTATCGACATTGCGGTTACTGATTTCCCGCAACCGGATTCCCCGACAATACCAAGGACTTTTCCTCTTTCAAGCATCATACTCACCCCGTGAACTGCACGGAATAAGTCTTCCTCAATTTTAAAGCTTATATTTAAGTCTTTTATTTCTAATATTTTTTGCATTTAAATATTTTTTCCCATACCACTAATAATATTTTAACTCATATTTAGTACACTTAAAAAGTTTTATTGGTGGTATTAAAAAAAACGATAATATTTTAAGACTAATGCATAATAAGAAAAAACTAATCCAAATCGGAAAAAGCTTCTTTAAAACTCACTATTTTCCCTTGTTTAACCTCTTTTAAACTCTCAAGAAGCATATGAAAATGGTCTTCTTCAAATACAACGCTCATTGTCTCGAGTTCAGTACCACTGAGCTTATCAAAGGCATTTGCAATGATTTCACTGAGAATTGCCTGTCTCTTTAATACTTCGTTATAACTGAACATAATTTTTCATCCTGTTAATCAGTTCCCCTTAGTTGTATAAAAACATCAGCATACAAAAAGTTGCCCCTAATTTATAAAAAAAAACACATGGTTAAACCACGTGTTTAAAAATTCTGAAAAAATTCCTATTTAAAGAATGGAATCTAATAAAGCAGCGTTTTTTGAAGCTGTTGCAATATTTCTTACTTTTTTTCTATTTACGTAAGTTCTAAGTGCCTCTCTAATAAGTTCGCTCCTTGTTCTCTGCTCTTCTTCAGCTACGCCGTCTATTTGTCCTAAAAAAACATCCGGCATTGAAATAAGTACTCGTGCCATAAAATCGCTCCTCCCATATGAACGTTTTTTCTACCAACACTATTTAAAAAATCTCTTTTGTGTGCTCCTCCAATATATTAAAAAATTATTAAATTAATTAATTGCAGATAATATGCTTTTTGTTACAAAATTTAATATACCCGTTATATATTCAATAAATAACGGTAATTAAGATTATTTATTGAAATCGGTATGCGTGAGCAGAGAGTGACGTTTTCTTAAAGTCGGACTTTGCCCGGCTTAAGCGGGAGCATAGCCTTATTCATGCCCTGCCTAAGCGGGAGCATAGCCTCATTCATGCCCGATTTTAAGAAAACTAACTCTAGTATAAAAAAATGCCCACAAGCACCCCATAGACATGAGTTAATTAACCCGGATATCTAATAGCGGAGAAATATTAGTTAAGGCTACTGCATAAGAATTAGAAAATTAGTTTTTTCCTGTTATGCAGTGGTTGAACTTTAAAAAACCTCATTTATTTATCAAATATACTTCATATTGTTTTTAAAAATTAAAATTTTTGATAAATACTTTGTTCATATTTCCAAGCTGCCGTCTGCCCCGAAATTCTTGCAGGCCAATCTTTCCAAATTCCTGAGACGATTCGTCTGAAGCAATTAATATATTAAATTCATTAATCATTTCATTTGCTTCCTGCTTTTCCTCTTTTGTTTTAGAAGATGATAAAAGACTCCTCAGTTTGTCCATAATTGCAGAAAAATCCCCTTCCCGGGTATTTGTAGGGCTGATTCCGATTTTTCTCATAAATGCAACAATTTCCGGAGGTGTATCCGGTTTTTTAGGAAGATTAGCTGTCAGCTCTTTTTTTGGATTATTTTTAAGGGTTTCCTGTATGGCTTTTAAGTCTCCCTCAACAGAGCCAGTAGGTTTAAGCCCCAGTTCCTGGAGCTGCTTAAATATTTCAGGATTCGAAGAAGTCCTGAAATGGTTGTGTTTAAAAGGATCTAAACGCATATACCTTGCCAATAAAGAGATAATTATATATTATATTATATACTATATATATAATATAATCAATTTTTTGTTACTTTTATTAAAAGAATTTTTGCCAACCCAAAGAAAATTACTATATAAAAGCCTGATTTCCTTTATTTATTATGGTTTTACTTTTACAGCTAAAAATTATACAATTGAATTTATAAAGGGCATAAATAATTGCATAGTGAGATTAAGGGTAAGAAAATCATGAATAAAATAATTTTTTATATGTGTCTTTTGCTGATGATTGCTTTTTCAGCAAAAATTACCGGCTCCGAAGCTTTTGCTGAATCTTATTCCGCAAGGGTGAGTAAAGATTACACAATGATCGAAAAGCTGATAGAAAAAGGCAAATATAAGGATGCGCTGGAAAAAGTAAACAGGATCCTCGATAAAAACCCGAACGATCTCAATGCAAGGGTATATCTGGGAAGTATTTATTCCGTCCAGTTTAAACTGGACGCTGCAAAACGTGAATATTTAAAAATACTCAGGGAAGACCCCGACAATGCAGCTGCTCATAATGGACTGGGGCTGGTATATTATAGAAAAACAGCCTCTTCTGATGTAGAAGTCAGGAATAAAATCCCGGAACTATTAAACCAAGCACTAAAGGAATTTTCCAAAGCAATAGAATATGCTCCTTCTTTTTACCAGGCGTACAATAATGCAGGTAAAATACTCTTTGAGCAGGGAAGAATAGCGGAAGCCGAAGATTATTTCAGAAAAGCACTTGAACTTAAGCCGGATTATTCAGAAGCTGTGGAAAATTATGGCAGGGTGCTTTTTTCTAAAAATCAGATTGAAGCGGCAATAAGAGAATATTCTGAGGCAATAAGACTTAACAGCAGGAATTCATCTGCTTATTACCATCTTGGAGAAGCTTTAATAGCCAAGGGCAAATATAGCAAAGCCATAAAACACCTTCAAACTTCGCTTTTCCTTTTCCCAAACAGTGCTCCTGTCCATAATATGCTGGGTAAAGCTTATGAAATGCAGGATAACGAGTCTGCTGCAATAGCTGAATATAAAAAAGCCTCTTTAATTAAACCGGAATACACTTCCCCTTATTTAAGCCTGGCAGAAATATACAAAAACAGGGGTGATGAAGAATTTGCCATATCAGAATTAAGAAATGCCCTTGCTGTTAACCCGGACTTTCATAAAGCAAAGGCAGAAATAGCTGAGATTACATTAAATATAGGAAAAATTGACCAGACAATACAGTATTATAAAGAACTTCTTGAAGTGCCTGAGTACAGGCAAGAAGCTTTAAAAGGCCTGTCCAAGGCTTATTTTCTAAAAGCACAGCAGGCAAAAAGTTATAGTTATATGGTTTCAAAAAACGACCTTATTGCAGTAGAAAATGCCTTACATAAAGCTATAAGCCGCAATCCCGAAAACCTGGAACTTTACCTGGCTTTACTTAGAGTATCAAAAGCCTCCCAAAAAACAAGCCAGTCCAAAATTTACCTGAACCATATTATTAAAAAATCCCGGGATAACAGGATTGACCATATTATCAGAGGAGAAGCCTATCTTGCTTTTAAAGAATTTAATAAGGCTGAAAGTGAGTTTGTTAAGGCGCTTAACCAGGGACGGGGGGTCTCTGACCTGTTAAAAATGGCGGAAATATTTACTATAAACCGGGCCTATTCTGCCGCCAAGATTGCACTTAACCGGGTACTTACCATAGAACCCGATAATTTAAGGGCTAAGCGGTCAAAAGAAAGAATTGAAAAATACGAAGAACATGCAGTTTCCAAGTTAAGAGTTGCAGAGGGATTTTATAATGAAGACCAAAAACTGGCTGCCATAGAAGCATATAGAGACGCTCTTTCACTGGACCCATACCTTGCTTCCGCTCATCTGGGCATAGCAAAGGTTTTTGAAAAAGAAGAGTATTACATTGATGCAGCAGAACATTATGAAGCTTATGTGAATTTACTTGATATAAGCCGTAACACGAAAAAATATATGGACAAAGTCCGGGACCTCAGAAAAAAAATAAACAGATTAAAAGAGGATAACAGGCCAGTTAAGAAGTTTTCCAGAATATAAATATTCCCATAATATTTCTTTATAAATCATAAAGTTATCGTACATTCAGAACGATAAATAGAATATATGGTAAGGAAAGGAATATTATAATGGAAAATAAAGAAGCAAGGCAGTGCCGGAGTATTGACGGCGAAGTCCTGTGCAATTACAGCATATCCTATGAACAAAGGTTAAATGATATAGCTGATATTTGCAGCAAGCAGGAATTCACCGCAAGAGAACTCTTTAAAGCCTTTGATTTTGACGGTGACGGGACAATAACCAGAAAAGACCTGGAACAACTTGCAAAAAGCGACGGTGAAAAAAAATATTTTTCCAGAAATGATTTTAAAAATATATATGCTCATATTGGCAAAAGAATTTGTCGGGGTGTCTGCCAGATAATGGACGAAAACTCAGGAGATGAATATATAACAGTAGATGATTTGCTAAAAGCCCTTGATAAAAATGGTGACGGCAAAATCAAGCTGGGGGATTTTCTAAGGATTGGCAAAAAAGACGGTAATTTTATGAATATAACCAAAGAGGAGCTGGAAGCAGAGTTTGATGGACTCTGGAAAGACCCCGATGAAAGGCAAAACTTCTTTCAAAACCTTTTTGACTGAAGTTTATTGGAATATACGGTCGCATAATCTGCTCATAACTCACCTGATCTTATTATAAGGCCGGAAAAAAGCTGGCTCTGCTCTGGCAGGACCAGCTTTTGGTTAAGGATATTTTATTGAATGCATGGTTATACCGATTTCAATAAGTAAGGGAGCAACAAAAAATTCTTACTTAAAATTTTCAAAATAATCCCCACCCACAACCGCCCTATAGGTGGCGCAGGCTACGCCTGCGCATTTGTTAAATATAGATTTTTTGAAAATTTTAAGGCGTAAAAACTTTTTATTTATTCCTTAATCTTGAAATGAAATTAATGAACATAAATCGGTATGGCGAAGCGGGAGTGACGTTTTCAGAAAAATCCGGCTTTGCCGTGCGATAGCAGGGGTGAGGCTCTGGAGTGGCAGGCTTTGCCCG
>Ga0081527_100299_pt1 | contig 31503 bp, 27 predicted proteins | sample HotLakmasection5_FD_70992 | JGI IMG/M metagenome (GOLD analysis project Ga0081527, IMG submission 70992) | Hypersaline microbial mat communities from Hot Lake, Washington, USA - Section #5 (SPADES assembly) (version 2) | ecosystem: Environmental > Aquatic > Non-marine Saline and Alkaline >... | reverse complement strand
CGCCGGTGGGGCCGGCGGGCGAGTGTCCGCAAGGAGGTCGGCTCGCGGGTGACGAACTGCACCGGGGGCAGGTCGCGCTCGCCGGCGAGCAGTGCCTCGACGAGCCGTGCCGTGCCGCGGGCGACATCCTCGACATGGGTGAAATCGAAGGTGTTGTCGGCACCGCGGACATGCATCAGCCCGCCGGTGGCGGCGGCCCGGGCGAAGGCCGGCACCACCCGATCGGGATGATCCTCGATGCAGCCGTAGACATTGGCGTAGCGGGCAATCTGGGTGTGCAGGCCCCTGGCCCTGGCGTGCGCGACCAGATGTTCGGCCGCCACCTTGGAGCGGCCGTAGACGTTGATCGGCGCGAAGGGATCGGCCTCGACGACGGGCAGCCGGAACGGCTCGCCGTAGACCTCGCGACTGCTCGCCAGGAGGACGAAGGGCTGCTCGGGCAGCCGGCAGGCGGCCTCGAGCACCGCGCGCACGCCACCGACATTGACGCTGCGACACAGCGCCGGTTGGGCGACGCTGGCGCCGACGCGGGCGATCGCAGCGAGGTGAACGATGCCCCGACAGCCGGCGGCACGCGCGGCGATCGCCGCCGCCGAGCGACTGTCGCCGTAGTCCGGATGGCCGGGCGGTACCGCCACGTCCAGGCCGACGACCTCGTGGCCCTGGCGGTGCAACAAGCGGCGCAGGGCCCGGCCGACGAGACCGGACGAGCCGGTGATCAGCAGACGTGCCATGCCACTCAGGACCCCGCCGCGGGCCGGCAGCCATCGGCCGCCGACCGAAAACGCCGGATGTCGGACAGAGGTCGCTCTCGCATAGCGCATCCAATCTCGACAGTTGTCTCGTCGTTGGCACCGCGATCGGCACGGGCCGCAAACCGCCCGGCACCGCGACACGGCCTCGCGGCACCGCCGCCGACGCTTCGGGCGCCGGCGCCACCCCGACGACGACCCGATGACCGTCGCCGGCATCACCGATCCGCGAGCCCAATTCCCATTGGGCGCCCGAGTTTCGCGGCCACCGCGACTGGTCTCGTCGAGTGCTGAGGGCTCATCGAAACTGTAAAAGCTTCCGACACCTTGGCAATTCGCTCGCACCTGGATGTATAAGCGATGTTGCGCCAGCGAACACATCAAAGTTTTTTCTATTGTACAGGGGTGCGACTTCTGCGCGTCAGGGAGACATGCTTGCGAACGACCCGCAACCTGGGGGCGAAATACTTGGTTAATGACGCCGGCCGCAGCGCCAGTGGCGCGACGCGACAGTGCGCCTGCTGTTCAGCCGCACCGCAGCTGACGCGGCGCTCAGTACCAGTAGCCGGTGACGCGATAGCGCGGCCGGCCCGCGCCGAGGCCGAGCACCGATGGCAGACGCCGGCCGATCGGGTCCTCTGGCCAGCCCGGCGTCTCGGCCTCGCCCAAGAGCGAGAGCAGCCGCTCGACCCGCTCCTCGGTCGGCGGGTGGGTGCGCAGGAGCGACGGCTCCGGCATCCGCCGGCCGGGTAGCAGGATCTCCTCCCAGTAGCGGCCCTGATAACGGTCCAGCTTCTCGAGCGCGGCGGCGAGACCGGCGGGATCGCGGGTCAGGGTCGCGGCCTCGAGGTCGGCATCGAACTCCCGCGCCCGCGACAGGGCGAGTTGCAGGAGGCTGCCGAGCACCGGTGCGCCGAGCAGCAGCAGCAGTGTGAGGAAGGGCACCGGCGCCACGCCGAAGAGCAGCAACGGCACACTCACGAACGCCAGGAAAACGCCGATCGTGGCGAGCAGGCTGGTCAGCCGGCTCATCATGTCGGCAAGACCCATCAGCCAGAGGTCGTTGTTGCGCACGTGGCTCAGCTCGTGCGCCAGCACACCGGCGAACTCGCGCCACGTCAGCGCCCGCAGCAGACCCGCGGTGACGGCGATCGCCGCCTGACGCCGGTTGCCGACGGCAAAGGCGTTGAGCGTGGCGGACGGCAGAATATACAGTCGCGGCACCCGTGCGAGGCCGGCGCGCCGGCTGAGCGTCTCGATCAGCTCCGCACCCTCCGGGAAGCTCTGCCAGTCGACCGGTCGGGCACGGTAGGCGCGCATCACCCAGTCGGGTGCGACGGTCGGCGACATCGAGAACCCCAACAGCCCGCCGCCCATCGCCCAGAGCGCGATCTCGACACCCCAGAGGCTCCAGCTGGAGAGAAAGAGGATGCCGGCCATGCCGATCAGCAGCAGGGCCGAGTGCACGAGGTTGCGGACCTTGTGCAGCCGGCGGCGCTCGGCGTCGAAGACGAGCCGGGGGCGGGGCGGCGGCAATGGACGGTCGAGCCTGAACATGCCATCGATGTAGGCACTTGGCGGGCGGCGGCCAACGCCGATTGATCCGGTGCGTGCGAGCTGCGACAAGCGACGAAAGCCTCGGGGGAGAGGAATGCAGGCCGAGCCGGCGCTGATCGGAGTGGATTGGGGGACCTCGAGCCTGCGCGTCGCCCTGCTCGGCGTCGACGGGGCGGTGCTCGCCGCGCACGCGGCCGAGGCCGGGATCCTGGCCGTCGACGACGGTGATTTCGCGGCGGTGCTGCGAACCGCCATCGCCGCGCTCGACGCGCCGGCGAACCTGCCCGTCGTGCTGAGCGGCATGATCACCAGCCGACAGGGTTGGCACGAACTGCCCTATCTCCCCTGCCCCGCCGGCGTCGACGGCCTTGCCCGCGCCCTTCACCGGGTCGCCGCACCGGGCCTCGGGCCACTCCACTTCGTGACCGGCCTCTGCTCGACGGGCGCGGACGGTCTCCCCGACGTGATGCGCGGCGAGGAGACGCAGATCGTCGGCCAGGACGATCTGGCGCCGGGCGAAACCGTGGTGCTGCCCGGTACGCATAGCAAGTGGGTGGTGGTCGAGAACGGCCGGATCATGCATTTTCGCACCTATCTGACGGGCGAGCTTTTCGCGGTCCTCGCCCGGCACTCGATCCTCGGCCGGCTGATGGTCGACGGCCCCGACGACGACGTGGCCTTCGCCCGCGGGGTCGACGTCTCGCTCGCCGGGCCGGGGCTGCTCGGCCGCCTGTTCAGTGCCCGCACTTTGGCGCTGATGGGGCCGCTCGGCGGCGGTCTGGCCGAGACGGGGGTGCGCGACTATCTCTCGGGGCTCCTGATCGGGACCGAGATCGCCGAGGCCCGGAGCGCCGAACGGCCGGATGCGCTGGTGGTGATCGGCGGCGACGCGCTCGCCCGGCGCTATGCCGTGGCCCTCGATCGGGCGGGTATTCGGCACCGACCGGGGCGGTCGAATGCAGCGGCACTCGGCCAGTGGCGAATCGCCCGAGCAGCAGGGATCATCGGATGAGCACAACGCCGGTTACCAAACTCGAAGCCGCCATGGCCGACCTGCCGCTGGTGGCGATCCTCCGTGGCGTCCGGCCCGACGAAGCGGTGCCGATCGGCGAGGCGCTGGTCGCGGCCGGGCTGCGCATCATCGAGGTGCCGCTCAACTCGCCGGACCCGTTCACCAGTATCGAGCGGCTGGTCGAGCGCTTCGGCGAGCATTGCGTGATCGGTGCCGGGACGGTGCTCGATGCGGTGGCCGTGGCCAGGCTCGAGGCTGCCGGGGGCGAGCTCGTCGTCATGCCGCACGGCGATCCTTCGGTGATCAAGGCCGCCAAGGCCATGGGCCTCGCCTGCGTGCCGGGGGTGGCAACGCCGACCGAGGCCTTCGCAGCACTCGCCGCCGGGGCCGACGCGCTCAAGCTGTTTCCCGCCGAGATCCTGCCACCCGCGGCGGTCAAGGCGCTGCTCGCCGTCCTGCCGCCGGGGACCAGACTGGTGCCGGTGGGTGGCATCGAGCCGGGGTCGATGGCGGCCTACGTCGCAGCCGGCGCCAGGGGTTTCGGCCTCGGCTCCGCGCTCTTCAAACCCGGCATGGGCGCGACCGACGTGGGACCGCGGGCGACCGCCTTCGTCGACGCGTGGCGGGCGCTCAGACCCTGAGGCTGAGCGCCGCCACAGGCCCCTCGAACACCACCCGCCCGGCGAGCCTCGCAGCGTAGGCGGCGAGCGCCAAGGGTGGTGCGGCGCGCTCCGGCCCCTCGGGCAGCGCGGTGTGGACGACGAAGCCGGCAGCCTTGTCCGGTTGCGGCCCGCGAACCGGCGCCGGGCCGCGGCTCCAGCCGTCCGGCGCAAGGGTTGCCGGCGCCCGGCTGTCGAGCGCCCGCGCGAAGCCGTCGCCGGCCTCGGCCTTCTGCGCGGCCTCGGCGAGCAGCTGGGCGACGTCGCGGACGAAGACGGAGCGAACCTGCATCATGCCGGCGAGCCTACGGCGTTAACCTTAATTCCGGGTTAAGCCCATCAAGGACAGCGTGGCCAGCGCCATCACCCGCATCGAGGCCGCGAGATCCGCGATCACCACGAACTCGTCCGGCTGATGCGCGAGATCGAGGATGCCGGGGCCGTAGGCGACGCAGTCGTGAAGATGGCCGATCCGGGCGATGTGCTTCTGGTCGTAGGTGCCGGGCGAGGCCACGAACTCGGCGTCCTTGCCCAAGACGGCACGGATCGCCGCGGCCACCGCCTGCGGCACCGGGGCCGTCGGCTCGGTCATGATCGGGGCCACGTGCATCAGCTCGTGCACCGCATAGGCGAAGCCCGGGCGCGCCGCCCGCAACCGCTCCAGCACGCCCTCGATCTCGGCCCGCACCTCGCCCACCGTCTCCTCGATCAGGTAGCGCCGATCGAGGGTCAGCCGGCAGCGATCCGGCACGCAGGCTGCCTGGAGGCCCGTCCCGTCCGGCACGGTGCCGGCCCGGACACCGTTGAGGTTGAGGGTCGAGGCGCGGGCCTCGTCCGGCACCACCGGCATCGCCGTCCGCCGCCGGTCGAGCTGCGGAAACACCTCCGTCTCCAGGGCGCGGATGAACGCCCCCATGTGGCGGATCGCGCAATCGCCCAGGAACGGCATCGAGCCGTGCGCGATCCGGCCGAACGTCTCCACCTCGGCCCACCAGACCCCGCGATGGCCGATGCAGACCCGATCGACGTTCAAGGGCTCGGGGATGATCACGTGGTCGACCCGCGGCCGGGAGAAAAAGCCGAGCTTCGCCAGATGCGCCACACCGCCGAAGCCGCCGGATTCCTCGTCGACCGTGCCCGAGATCTCGACGGCACCGCAAAGCGGCAGGTCGGTGGCGAGCAGCGCTTCCACGGCGACCACGGCAGCCGCCAAGCCGCCCTTCATGTCGCAGGTGCCGCGGCCGTAGATGCGGCCGTCGCGGACGACGCCGGCGAAGGGGTCGACACTCCAGCCGCGGCCCACCTCGACGACGTCGAGATGGCCGTTGAAGTGGATGGCCGGGCCGGGCCGGCCGGTCGCGAAGCGGCCGATGACGTTGGTTCTGGGATAGCGGTCGCTGTCGCCGGGGGCCCCCTCGCCGCGGATGTACTGGACCTCGAAGCCCGACTCCTGCAGCCGCCGGCCGAGAAACTCGGCGCAGGGTGTATAAGCCTCGCCCGGCGGGTTGATGGTGGGGAAGGCGACCAGGGCGCGGGTGAGCTCGACCACCGCCGCTTCCCGTTCCGCCAGCAACCGCTCGAGCTTCTCGTCCATCGCCTTTCCCGCTATCCAGGCGCCAGCGTCGGGTCTCGCGGCGGCACTGTCAACGACGAGGGGATGGCAGAACGATGGCGATCGAAACCAGCGTGGTGGAGAACCGGATCAAGGGCGGCAGGCTCGAAGCACTGGGGCTCGACGAGGCGGCCGGCTACGTCGTCCAGGCGGATGCCAACGTGATGCTGGAGCTGAGCCTCGGCCCGGTCGCCGGCCACAAGATCGGGGCCACGGCGGAAGGCATGCGCCGGCTGTTGAACGTCCCGGGCCCGATCGCCGGCGACGTCTTCGCCGCGACCGTACACCAGGGCCGGGCGACACTGCGCCTTGCCGACTACGTCCGGCCCGGAGTCGAGACCGAGATCGCCGTGCGCCTCGCTCGCGACCTCGAGCCCGACGAGGCCCCCTGGACGATCGAGCGGATCACCGAGGTGGTCGCCGCGGTGATGCCGGCGATCGAGATCGTCGACGACCGCTATGTCGACTTCGCGGCGGCCGGGGCCGGCACGATCATCGCCGACAACGCTTTCAACGCCGCCTGCATCCTGGGCGCCGAGACCACCGACTGGCAGAACCTCGCCCTCGACCGGCTCACCGCCCGAACGATCATCGACGACCAGGAGATCGCGACCGGCCTCTCCAGCGAACTTCTCGGGCATCCCCTGAACGCCCTGGTCTGGCTCGCCGACAGCTTCGCCGGCCGCGGCCGAACCCTGCGCGCCGGCCGCTTCGTCAGCCTCGGCACGATCACGCCGGTGCAGTGGCTCACGAGACCCTGCGCGGTCGCGATCGAGGTCGAGAGATTAGGGGGTGTGGAGGTATGCTTTCAATGAGACGGTGGCGGAAGCCCGGCAGCCGATGAGGTGCATCATGGATGATGAAGACTGCGTGATCCTCGACGATGTCGAGGAAGAAGATCGGTTCGCTCTCTTCGACGAGTGGGCGTCACCGGAGGATATCGCGGCATTTGACGCGTTGATGCCGCGCGAATGACCCCACCCGATCGCGCCACCCCCGAGACCCGCGCCGTGCAGGCGCTGCACGAGATCGATCCGGCGACCGGTGCCGTGGTTCCCGGCATCCAGCCGGCCTCGACCTTCGCCCGGGATGCCGACTACGCGCTGCGCGACGGCTACGTCTACAGCCGGGATACCTGCCCCACCGTCCAGCATGCCGAGCGGATCGTCGCCAGTCTCGAGGAGGGTGCTGCGGCCCTGCTCTTCGGCTCCGGCCTCGCGGCTTGTGCCGCGCTCTTCGAGACGGTGCCGCAGGGCAAGCGGATCGCAGCACCCAGGGTCATGTATCACGGCGCGCAGGACTGGCTGGTGCGGCTCCGCGACCGCCGTGGGATCGGGGTCGACTGGTTCGATGCGGCGGATTTCTCGACTCTCGAACGGGCGGTCAGGCCGGGCGAGACGGCACTCCTGTGGCTCGAGACACCGGTCAACCCGAACTGGGACGTGATCGACATCGAGGCGGCGGCGCGGGTCGGCCATGCGGCCGGGGCGCTGGTCGCGGTGGACGGCACCTGCGCCTCGCCGGTGACGACCAGGGCACTCGGCCTCGGCGCCGACATCGTCTTTCACTCGGCCACCAAATACCTCAACGGCCACAGCGACCTCACCGCCGGCGTGCTGGTCACCAAGGTCGAGGACGCGCTCTGGCAGGAGCTCCGCTGGCTGCGCTCGCGGATGGGCGGCGTGCTCGGCGCCTTCGAGGCCTGGCTCTTGATCCGCGGCATGCGCACGCTCTACCTCCGCTTCGACAAGGCCTCGGCCAACGCGCTGGCGATCGCCCGGCAACTGGAGGGGCATCCGGCGATCGAGCGGGTGCTCTATCCGGGGCTCGACAGCCACCCGCAGCACACAGTAGCCGAGCGGCAGATGACCCGCGGCTTCGGTGGTATGCTCTCCATCCTGGTGGCAGGTGGCGCCGAGCGGGCGCAGCGGATCGCCTGCGCGACCCGACTCTTCCTGCCGGCGACCTCGCTCGGCGGGGTCGAGAGCCTGATCGAGCACCGCAAGGCCGTCGAGGGCCCGCACAGCGTGGTGCCCGACAACCTGATCCGCATCTCGGTCGGCATCGAGGCGCTCGACGACCTGCTCGCCGATCTGCAGCAAGCCCTCGCCCGCTGACGCTTGTTTCCGAGTAATCTGTTGACAATCTCCGGTGCGTAGGGTGTTAACATGCCCAATTTGTCTACGCTGTTTCGGCTGCCGGCGTGGCGATACAAAGAGCCCGAGTTCCGCCCGGCGCAGTTGTCTTCGGTATAGCCGCGAGACCAATCGTAGGGATGGGTTCATTTGGCTGCCGCCGTTCCGGATCGACGCGAAGAACAGCTGACCCGCCGGCCCGGGACCAAAACGTTGGCGGTACTGTTCGGGCTCGTCGGCACCGGGGTGGTGTTGCGGATCATGCACGTCGCCAGTCGCCGAAGCCTCTGGGGCGACGAGGCGATGATCGCCGAGAACATCATGGTGCGCGGATTCGGCGGCCTGACCCAGGTGCTCGACTATCATCAGTCCGCCCCGATCGGCTGGCTGTTCGGCCAGCGGCTGATGTGGCTGCTGAGCGACGACCCGCATATCGGGTTGCGGCTGATCCCGCTGGTGGTCGGCATCTCGGCACTCGCCGTCGTCGCTCGGTTCGCCTACCGCAACCTCACCGCGATCGAGGCGATCTTCGTCACGACGGCGATGGCCTTGATACCGACGCAAATCTACTTTGCCGGCGAGGTCAAGCAGTACATCAACGACGTCGCGGCCACGGCCCTGATCATCACCATGATCTGGCCTCGGCTGCAGCCGGGGACACCCTCCTGGTCGACCCGGCAGGTGCTGGTCCTCGGCCTGGTCGGGTTGCTGCTCATCCCCTTCTCGCAGCCTGTAGCATTTGTGCTCGGCGGTGCGGGCGTGGCGCTCGGACTCGACGCCCTGGCGCGGCGCGACTGGCGGACGTTCGGGCTCGTGGCCGGCGCCGGTGTCGCTTGGCTCGGTCTGTTCGTCGCGCTCTATGTCACCATCTACGGGCGGGAGCCGGAGTTGTTGGAGGCAATGCGCGGTTATTGGAGCGAGCGCTTCGCGCCGATCCCGCCGACCTCGCCGCGCGAGCTTCTCTGGTACTACAACGCGCCGATCGAACTCGTCAGCGCCGCTTTTTTCGAGGGGCGGTTCTTTCAGGACTCGTTCAACACCGCCAAGGTGCTGGCCGCGTTCCTGATGGTCTTGGGCTGCATCCGCCTCGCCCTCGAATCCTGGCCGCGTGCGGTGCTGCTGATCGTGCCGATTGTTGCGGCGCTCGCCGCCTCGGGCCTGGGGCTCTACCCGTTTCAGAGCCGTTTCCTGTTGTTCGCTGCACCCATCGTGATGATCGTGACGGCCATGGGCATCACCTGGATCACCGTCCGCTCGACCCTTCATCCGGCCCTGCTGCTGGTCCTGCCGATCCTGATCTTGACGGTGCCACTCTCGCTGACGCTGTTCGAATTCGCGACCACACGGCTGAAGCCGTTCGATGCGCCGGACAGCCTGCGGGCCATCGAAGAGGCGGCAGCACGCTACCGCGAGGGTGACGTCATCTTTGTCGGGACGATCGGCGAGTTTCGGGTGATGCGCGACCGCCTGGGCCTGGCCGAGGCGCCGGTGCAGATGCCGACGAGTGACAGCACCGCACAACTGGCCGCCGACATCGAGAAGCTGAACCGCTACCGGCGGGCGCTCGTAATCCATGCCAATGATCCGCTCGCCATCCGACGCGTTCGCAGCACCGACGCAGCGCGACTGGAGCGTCTGCTCTGGATGCTGGACCAGGCCGGGGCAGAGACGATCGACATCACGGCGTTTCGCGAGGCCTACCTGTTGGACGTCGAATTCCGGCCGGAGGCGGCAACCGCGCCGCGCCGCTTCCCCGAACCCGAAGAGAGCCATGTACCAGACCACCCGGCGAACATCCTGCGCGACGACGAATCGCTGCCCAATTGACGTCGCCGTCCTCGTACCCTGCTACAATGAGGCGGCGACCATCGGGCAAGTGGTCGAAGATTTCGACCGCGTCCTGCCCTCGGCAACCGTCTACGTCTACGACAACAATTCGACCGACGAGACGGCGCGGATCGCCCGCGACGCCGGTGCGGTCGTCGTCGCCGAGCCGCTACAGGGCAAAGGCAACGTCGTGCGCCGGATGTTCGCCGACATCGAAGCCGACATCTACGTGCTGATCGACGGCGATGCGACCTACGACGTGAGTGCCGCACCGGTACTGATCGACAAAATGCGCGACGACCGATTGGACCTCGTCAACGCGCGCCGCGTCGAGACGAAGACCGGCGCCTACCGGCCGGGCCATCGCCTGGGCAACCACCTCCTTACCGGTCTCGTCGCCTGGGTCTTCGGCAATCGCCTCGGCGACATGCTTTCCGGCTACAAGGTGCTGTCGCGACGCTTCGTGAAGTCCTTCCCCGCTCTATCGGCAGGCTTCGAGACCGAGACCGAACTCGCGGTGCACGCGCTCGAACTCGGCATGCCCATCGGCGAAGTGGCAACCGACTATCGCGAGCGCCCGCCCGGCTCGGAGAGCAAGCTGCACACCTTCCGAGACGGCTTGCGCATCCTCAAGCTGATCGCCATCCTGATCAAGGAGGAACGACCGCTCGCGTTCTTCGGCGGTGCCTGCATCGTCTTCATCGTGACCTCGCTGCTGATCGGCTTGCCAGTGGTCCTGGAATTCTTCGAGACCGGTGCGGTGCCGCGGTTGCCGACCGCCGTATTGGCGACCGGTATTGCGCTGTTGGGCTTTCTCTCGTTGGTCTGCGGCCTGGTTCTGGACACCGTCACCCATGGCCGCCGTGAGCTCAGGCGGTTGCACTACCTGGCTATTCCTTCGCTCGACGCGGTCGAGACGTCGCAGGCGGCCGAGGCGACCGGGAAGGTCGCAGGACCGGCGCTTCGAAACGTCGCGGAACGCAGGTGAGGCGCGCCGGTTTCCGCCGCTGGTCGCGGGTGTTGTTCGGCCAGACGTGGCGCTTCGTCATCGTCGGCACGATCGGCTTCATCGTCGATGCGGGGCTGCTGGTCGTCCTCATGGCGACGGCGGGGCTCGGCCACTACGCGGGCCGCGTTCTGTCCTTCCTCGTCGCCGTCTGCGTCACCTGGTGGCTCAACCGCACCTTCACCTTCCGTGCCGCAGCATTGTCCGGGGCACGGCACCGCGCCTCGCTCGTGAAGGAACTGTCGAGCTACGTGCTGTTCCAGTCGGTCGGGATCACCATCAATTTCGCTGTCTACTCGCTGCTGATCGAGCGCTATGCCTTCTTCTTCGAGAATCCGGCGCTGGCCGTCGCCGCCGGCTCGCTCGTCGCCATGTTCTTCAATTTCGCGACGGCCCGCTGGATCGTGTTCCGCAGCCGCCCGGCGGAGCGGCAGCGCTCGGCCTGATCAGGCGAGCGCGTTGAAGAGCAGGCCGAGTGCGAGTGCGCCGGTGAGCGAAAAGCCGACATAGGCGAGGAACACCGGCGGCCGGGCCAGGGCCCAGACGGCGATGGCCGCGGGCATCGAGGTGACCCCGCCGGCGATCAGAAAGGCCATGCCGGCGCCCGGGGTCATGCCCTGACCGATGAGCCCGCCGATCAGCGGCAACGCTGCATAGCCGTTGAGGTAGGCGGGCACACCGACGAGGACGGCGGTGACCACCGGCAGGATGCCGGCACCGCCCAGCGTCGAGGCCACGAGTTCGGCCGGGATCCAGGCGATCATCAGACTCTCGAGCAGGAAGGCCAGGGCCAGCCACTTGCCGAGAAAGAGCGTGGTGTCCACCGCACTCCTGGTGAAGGTGGTGCGCCGTGCCGGCTCGTCCCAGAACCGCCAGACGACCGCCTTCGGGTTGCGGATTTTGGCGCCGCCGCAGCCGCCATTGCCGACCTCGGGGCGCAAGGGATCGGTGAAGGCGCCGTTGCGCATCAAGAGGGCGGTGCCGAAGCCGCCGATCAGGCCGATGGCCACGGCAGCGAAGGTCTTGTAGAGCGCGAAGGTCAGCCCGAGCGTGCCCAGCGTCAGCACGAACATCGAAGGATCCATCAACGGCGAGGCGAGCCAGAACGCCATCACCGCCGGCAGCGGCACCCCCATGACGAGCAGGGCCGCGATGAGCGGAATGACGCCGCAGGAGCAGAACGGCGAGAAGGCGCCGACGATGCTGGCGATCACGACCATCGGCACGAGCCGGCCGGAAAAGGCCCGGGCGATCAGGTTGTCGGCACCCGAAGCCTTGGCATAGGCGGCGATCGCGATGGCGGCCAGGAGATAGGGGGCGACGCCGAGCAGGCTGTCGACGGCAAAGCCGGCACTGCGCCAGGCCTGCTCCGGCGAAATCAGGGCAACGATCGCCAGAATGGCGAGGATCGCGAGCACGACCTTGTCCGGGAGGCGGGCGGCATCACCCAGGCGGGCGACGAGGGCGGTCATCGAGCGGCTCCTTTGCTGGTCTTCCTGGGAAGATCGAAATAAAGGACGAAGAACGTCACGCCGCATCGGCCCGGCAGGCCGCCTCGGCACAGCATTCGCGCTCGAGAAAGCCCATGGTGGCATGCATGACGGCGAAATCGGCGCGGCAGATCAGGGTGGTCCCCTGCCGCTCCTGGTTCACCAGATCGACGGCGATCAGCTTGTGCAGGTGGTGCGAGAGCGTCGAGCGCGGCACGCCGGTCCGCTCGTGCAGCTCGCCCACGGCGAGGCCGTCGGCACCGGCCCGGACGAGATGCCGATAGATCTCGAGCCGGGTCGGGTTGCCGAGCGCCTCGAGGCGCGATGCGATGTGATCGATGTCCATGGCCGACAGATGCGCCCGGCGACCGGTTTTGTCAAACCGTATTTCTAAGAATATCGTTATTATGGCCGTGGCCGGCAGGCGCTTTATGAACCGGTCCTCAGCCGAGGAGCCGTCATGCCCAGCAGCCTGCGCGACCCGCGGGTCGTCATCACCGCCGCCTGCCTGATCGCCGTCGTCACCTTCGGGGCGCGATCCGGCTTCGGGCTCTTTCTCGAGCCGATTTCGGCGACGCACGGCTGGGGGCGCGAGATCTTCGCGGTCTCGATCGGGCTTCAGAACATCATCTGGGGCATCGGCCAGCCGATCGCCGGCGCCTTGGCCGACCGCTACGGCACCCGTCGCGTCCTGATCCCAGGCGCCCTCGTCTACGCTTTCGGCTTCGTCCTGATGAGCTGGTCGACGACGCCGGCCATGCTGCACGTCTCGGCCGGCTTCCTGATCGGCGTCGGCGGTGCCGGGGCCTCGTTCACGCTGGTCATGGCGGCGGTCAGCCGGATGGTCTCGGACGAGCGACGCTCCTGGGCCCTGGGCCTGATCGTCGCATCGAGCTCCCTGGGCCAGTTCCTCCTGGTTCCCCTGGGCCAGGCCTTCATCGATCTCTACGGCTGGATGACCGCCCTCGTCCTCGTCGGTGTTCTGGTCCTGGCCGTGCTGCCGTTGAGCCTGCCGTTCGCGGACCGGACCAAAGGGGCGGGGATCGCCGCGCAGACGCTCGGCCAGGCGCTTCGGGAGGCGATGGCGCATCGCAGCTATCGCCTGCTGGTCGCCGGCTTTTTCGTCTGCGGCTACCATGTGGCCTTCATCCAGACGCATCTGCCGGCCTATATCGTCGATGCCGGGATCGAGGCCAGGATCGGCGCCTATGCGATCGCCCTCGTCGGCCTGTTCAACATCGCGGGCTCCTACAGCGCGGGCGTGCTCGGCGGCCGCCGCTCGAAGAAGCAGCTCTTGGCGCTGATTTACCTGGCCCGGGCGGTGGTCATCGCGGTCTATGTGACGATCCCGATCACCGCGGCCTCGACCCTGGTGTTCGCCGCATCGATGGGCCTGCTCTGGCTCTCCACCGTCCCTCTCACCTCGGGCCTGGTCGCGGTGATGTTCGGCCCGCGCTACATGGCGACCCTCTTCGGCATCGTCTTCCTCGGCCACCAGGCGGGTGCCTTTCTCGGCGTCTGGCTCGGCGGCTGGGCGTTCGACACGCTGGGATCCTACACGGCGGTCTGGTGGTCCGGCGTCGGGCTGGGACTGCTCGCCGCCCTCCTCCATTTGCCGATCGACGAACGCCCGGTGGCCCGTCTGCAGGCGGCAGCGTAGCGAGGAGCGCGGCCCTACTGCGCCAGCGCGAACACCGCGGCCGCTGTGCCGAAGAAGAGTGCGCCGAACGACAGCACGGCCGAGCGGTGACGACGCCGCTGTGCTTCCGCCTCGATGCCGAACGCGTCGGCGCGAAAGAGGAGCAGAGGAAGCCACCCGAGCCGCTCGCCCAGAGTGCCGAGCCGGTGCCCGTGTCGCGCGGCAAAACGGGCCGCCCGAATCAGGCTGGCCAGAAACGCTGCCCCGAAGGCCATCGATCCGAGCCCGAGCAGGGTCATCGGGCTCATCCGCTCGACCTTCTCGGACAGTCCCCGACGGCGGTGGTGTTCCAGGCCAATCCGATCCGGCTCCATGCTGCCATGCGACTATGCCACAAGATCGGTCGACGAGCCGATCCCGAACTCCGATCCGTTCGAAAAGACTCCTGACACCTTTTTCCCCTTTTCCCCGGCGCGAAAAGACTCCTGACACCTTTTTCCCGTCGCCGCTCCCGTCCACCTGTCCTTCAGGCGGCAGGCGGTGCTGCCCGGGTCGGTCGCGGTGGGGCGGGCGGCAGGAAGCGGTCGAGAATGGCATCCGTGATCGCGGCCGAAGTGGTCTCGGCCGCGGCATCGTCGAGGCCGCAGACGTCCTTCAGGCCGAGAAAGCTCTCGACGCCGGACGTGGCCGCCAGCATCAGCACCAGCTGCTCGCACCGGCCCGGACCGAGACGAGCGGCCGCCGGCTCCAAAGCCCGGCGATACATCGCGAGGCGGCGACCGGCGCGAAGCGGCAGTCGGTCGCTGCCACGCCGAGCGAGCCAGAGCTCCATGGTCCGGGCGATATACTGACGGAACTGGGCCTCGGCGTCCCGCGTCAGGACGAGCAGGAAACGCCGCACCCGCTGGACGCGCTCGCGCGGGTCGGTGGCATCGCCCAGGATCTCCTCGATCGGCTTCATCCGGGCGTCGAGCATCGCCTCGATGGTCAGTGTCTGCGGATCGGAGAAGTAGCGATAGGCCGTGGCCCGGGAGATGCCGGCCGCATCGGCGGCCGCGGCCACGCTCACCACCTCGCCCCGGTCCATCAGTGCGCGCGCCGCAGCGAGCAGGGCGGCCCGGGTCCGGCCTTTCTGCGCTGTCCTCCCCGCGACCCCTTGCAGCACCGCCACCACCCTTGTCGTGAGACGACTGACTCGAAAATAACTTGAGACATACGTCTCATAGTGATACAAGCGTCTCATGACAAGGCCGAAACAGGCCTGTTGCAGGGGGGAGAGGTTTTCCGATGCCCGAGACCGACACCTTTCATCTCTTCGGCGTCGTCGTGCGCTTTCACGCGACCCACGACGAGACCGGCGGCTATTGTCTCTGCGAGGGGTTGGTGGCACCGGGCGCCGGCGCACCGCCCAACCGTCATCCCGGCGAGGACGAGGCTTTCTACGTGCTGGACGGGACGTTCCGCTTCGTGATCGACGGCGAGACCAGACAGGTCGGCGCCGGCGATTTCGTCAAGATCCCGCACGGTGCGGTGCACGCCTTCAGCAATGTCGGCGCGACCCCGGCGCGGCTCTTGATCATCAATGCCCCGGGCAGCATCCACGAAGCCTTCTTCAGCCGGGTCGGCGAGCCCCTGCCCCGCGGCAGCTGGGATTTCCCGCCGGCCGGCGCCGCACCCGACATCCCGCGGCTCGTCCGGATCGCCGCCGAGGCCGGGGTCGAGATCCTGCCACCGCCGGCCGGCGCCTAGGCGACCGGCGTCTCCTCGGCGATCATCTGGTCGAGGGCGGGCAGCTTCGGACCGAGTGCCGGATCGCCGAAGACCAGATAGGCCGAACCCGCCATGCCGTCGGGGTTCTGCGCCTCGGCGATGTCGAAGGGCTCGCCGACCAGCAGGTCGTCGATGCCGTCGCCGTCGATGTCGTCACCGCCGGCAAGGGCGAAGCCCATGGCACCGTCGGTCCGCCAGCCGCCGAGCACGCCGCCCTCCTCGTCGACGAGCGTCGCCAGATCGAGCACCTCGCCGAAATCGGGCCGGCCGAAGATGACGTAGGCCTCCCCACCGCCCTCGGCGCGGTCGCGGTCGGCGTAGCGCGCCCCGACGGCGATGTCGTCGACGCCGTCGCCGTCGACATCGCCGATGCCGGCGACCGAGCGGCCGAAGCCGTCGCCATTGGCCGGTCCCCGCATGGTGAAGCCGTTGCTGCCGTCGAGATCGGCCAGGCCGAGGCGGGAGGGCAAGCCCTGATCGCTGCCGTAGACGACGTAGGCGGCACCATCGGGGCCCATGTCGGGGCGCGGGGCCGCATAGGCGCCGATGATGATGTCGTCGAGGCCGTCCCCGTTGACGTCACCGGCCGAGCTCAGGCCGAAGCCGGCGAAGCCGCCGGCGAACGCGCCTTCGATGACGAGGCCGTTGCTGCCGTCGAGGGTGCCCGGATCGAGGTTCGGCGCGAAGGGACCCGGGCCGCCGAAGACGACGTAGACCTCGCCCGCCTTGTCGACGCCGTTCGGGCTCGCGTCCTGGGCGCTGATTGCGATGTCGGCGTAGCCGTCGCCGTCGACGTCGCCGAGCATCGCGACCGAGCGACCGGACTGGTCGAACATCGCGCGGCCCTCGATGCGAAAGCCGTTCGTCCCGTCGACGTCGCCCAACGCCACCTCGCTGCCGAGCCCACCGTCCGCACCACGGACGAGATAGCTCAGCCCACCGTTGTAGCGGGCGTACTCGGCCTCGCCGAGCCGCGCACCGACCACCACGTCGGCGAAGCCGTCGCCGTCGAAGTCCCCGCCGCCGGCGACACTGATGCCGGCCTCGTCACCGTCGTTCTCGCCCCAGAGCGTGGTCGGGCGCAGCTTCGCCGCATCGTCCACATTGCCGAGGTCGATCACCGCCGCACCGGTGAGATCGGCGCCGTGCAGGATAACGGCGGCGCCGGTGGCGCCGACACCCTCCTGCATGGTGCCGGGTGCACCGACGACCAGATCGGCCCGACCGTCGCCGTCGAGGTCGCCGGCGGTCGAGACCGCCCAGCCGAACTTGCCGCCGGCCGTGGCGCCGAGGATCGCCACGCCGTTGCTGCCGTCGAAGGTTGCGACAGGTACCACGGGCGGGATCTCGGTCTCGGTGCCGAAGAAGATGTAGACGGCCCCTGCCTCCTCGCGGACCACGCCATCGGCCCCCACGACATCGGCATGCGGTGCGCCGATCGCGAGATCGGCAAAGCCGTCACCATTGAGATCACCGATCACGGCGAGCCCGTGGCCGGCCCGATCCCCGGCGCCGATGCCGTCGAAGCGGACGATGCGGGCGGTCTCCGGCTCGGGTGCGGGTTCGTCGATAACCGGAAGGTCGGGAGTCTGCGGCTGCTCCGGCACCGCGCCGAACGCCGTCTCGACCTTGATCACCAGATCGTCGAAGTCGAAGTCGCGCAGGTCCTCGAAGGCGACCCAGGTCTCGCCCTCGGCCGCGCCCGGTGCCGAGATGGTGCGCTGCGAGCCGTCGGCATGGAGCGGGTTGCTCGACGGATCCGCCGGGTCCGGATCGAAACTGTGGTAGAGCGGCCCGTCGACGGTCTCGCCGGTCGCGGCGTCGACCAGCCGCAACTGCGTCGGCGGGGTGAAGCTGCCGCCCGCCGTGCCGTCGGTCGCGTCGACGAAAGCGAGGTCCTGGCTGGCCAGGAGCTCTGCCGGGTTGCGGCCGGCGCCGTCGGCCAAGAGGAAGAGGCCGAAGGTGGTGCCTTCGGCGAAGCCGTCGGTGTCGTAGAGGCTGCTCAGCAGGACCTCGCTGCCGAGCGGCGTCCCTTTGCTGTCGGCAATGACGATACGCGGGTCCGCGAAGCTGCCGTCTTCGGCGATCCGATAGACACCGAGCGTGTTGCGGAAGCCCGCGACTTCGCTCTCGAGGGTGATCCGCGCGTCGCCGGTCGCCCCGATGGTGAGCATGCTGGGATCGGTGCCGTTGACGAGGGCCGGATCGAGCGGCTCGCGATTGGTTCGAGACGGCAGAAAAGCGGACATCACAGTACCTCGGGTGAAATGGGCTTCAGCATTTCTACCCCAGGTGGATAACGATCTCCCGCTCAACTGTAAAGCGAGAAGAGTGTTCGCCCTGTTTCAGCGGTCGAAGGGTCAGCCGGTCGACCGGCTCGGTGCGGCACCGCGCGGGCGCCGCCGGGGCCGATCGCCGCGCAGCGTCTCGGCGAGCAGCATCAGCACGAACAACGTGTTGTTGATCAGGTAGCGACGCCACAACCGGCGCGGCTCGGTGGCGAGCCGAAAGGCCCATTCCAGGCCGCGCCGCTGGATCCAGCGCGGTGCCTGGCGCTTGAGGCCGGCGTGGAAGTCGAAGGCGGCACCGACGCCGATCAAGACCTTGCCGGGCAACAGCGGCGCCATCTCGGCCATCCAGTGCTCCTGCTTGGGCGAGCCCAGGCCGACCCAGACGATATCGGCACCGCTCGCCTCGATCTCGGCCGCCGCCGCCTGCCGTTCGGCCGGCGTCAGCGGGCGAAACGGCGGGGTGTGGGTGCCGGTGATCGCGAGCCCGTCGAACCGGGCCTCCAGCCGGCGTCGCAAGATGTCGACCACCCCCTCGCCGCCGCCGTAGAGGAAATGGCGGTAGCCGCGATCCGTCGAGACGGCACAGACCGCCAGCATCAAATCCGGCCCGTAGACCCGCTCGATATGGTCGAAGCCGGCACGCTTGCCGAGCCAGACCATCGGCATGCCGTCCGGGGTCACCATCGCCGCCTTTTCGTGGATCGCCAACAGGCGTGGATCGCGCTGGCTCTCGATCACCCCGTTGACGTCGCGGACACAGACATAGGCCGCTTCGGCGCGGCGTTTCTGCCGGGTCAGCACGTCGATCCGGGCCAGCGCCTCGGCCATGTCGATGGCGCTGACCGGCACGCCGAGCACCCGAAAGCGCTCCGGCTCGGGCAACAGAATGGCGGGTTCGCCGTCGCGGGTCAGGTGCGTCATCGCAGCACTTTCACCGGCTGGTCAGGCCGCATAGCGACCGTCTGCCGAAAGGGCGTGGGCGTGGGCGCGGTACCAGGCGAGCGTGTCGGCGAGCCCGGCCTCGAGGGTGATGCGCGGCTGCCAGCCGGTGGCGGCGAGCCGGGTGATGTCCAAAAGCTTGCGCGGCGTGCCGTCCGGCTTGGTGGTGTCGAACACCAGCTCACCCCGAAAGCCGCTGATCCGGGCGATGCTGCGGGCGAGCTCGGCGATGGTGACGTCCGAGCCGGTGCCGACATTGATCGCCGTGGCCTCGTCGTAGCAGCGCAAGAGATGGACGCAGGCGTCGGCGAGGTCGTCGACGTGGAGGAACTCGCGGCGCGGCGTGCCGGTGCCCCAGACGGTGAGGTCGGGTGCCCGGCACTCGACCGCCTCGTCGAAGCGGCGGATCAAGGCGGGCAGGACGTGGCTGGTCGTGGGATGGAAATTGTCGAAGGGCCCGTAGAGATTGGTCGGCATCGCCGAGATCCAGGCCCGGCCGTACTGCTCGCGATAGGCGCGGACCAGCCGCAGCCCGGCGATCTTGGCGAGCGCGTAGGCGTCGTTGGTGGGCTCGAGCGGGCCGGTCAGGAGGTAGTCCTCCCTGATCGGCTGCGGGCAGTCGCGCGGGTAGATGCAGGACGAGCCCAAAAACAAGAGACGTGCCACGTCGTGCCGATGGCCGGCGCGCATCAGCTGCGTCTGGATCAGCAGGTTCTGCTCGAGAAAGTCGACCGGATAGGTCCGATTGGCGAGAATGCCGCCGACCTTGGCGGCCGCCACGATCACGACGTCCGGGCGATGGACGCCGAACCAGTGCTCGACGGCCGCCGGGTCGGTGAGATCGAGCTGCCGGCGTCCGGCAGTGAGCACCGTGACCGGCTCGCGCGCCAGGCGGCGCACCAGGGCGCGGCCGACCATCCCGTTGTGGCCGGCGACGAAAACCCGCCGACCGGCAAGCTCGAAGGGCCGGGTCATCACTCGGCCGCCTCGTAGACGAGGCGGCCGCTCGCCCGCTCGCGGCAGAGGCTGGCGAGATCGGCCTGGACCATCTCCTTGACCAGATCGGCAAAGCGGGTCCGCGGCCGCCAGCCGAGCTGCTCGTATGCCCTGGTCGGGTCACCCCGCAGATGATGGACTTCGAGCGGCCGATAGTAGCGCGGGTCGATCGCAACCAGCGTGCGGCCCGAGGCCTGGTCGCGGCCGATTTCGTCCGCCCCTTCACCCTGCCAGACGATCGTCCGGCCGACCTCGGCGAAGGCCCGCTCGATGAAGGCGCGGACGCTGTGCGCCTCGCCCGTCGCCAGCACCCAGTCGTCCGCGGCCGGGGCCTGGAGGATGCGCCACATCCCCTCGACGTAGTCGCGGGCGTGCCCCCAGTCGCGCAAAGCGTCGAGATTGCCGATCCAGAGCTTGTCCTGCAGCCCGAGCTCGATCGCCGCCACCGCCCGGGTGATCTTGCGGGTCACGAAGGTCTCGCCGCGGATCGGGCTCTCGTGGTTGAAGAGAATGCCGTTGGCGGCAAAGAGCCCGTAGGCCTCGCGGTAGTTCTTGGTGATCCAATAGGCGTAGAGCTTGGCCGTGGCATAAGGGCTCTGCGGCAGGAACGGCGTCGTCTCGTCCTGCGGCGCCGGTGCCGCCCCGTAGAGCTCGGACGTGCTCGCCTGGTAGAACCGGGTCTTGCCTTCCAGGCCCAGGATCCGGATCGCCTCGAGCAGCCGTAGCGTGCCGAGCCCGTCCGCATTGGCGGTGTATTCGGGGGTCTCGAAGCTGACCTTGACGTGGCTTTGGGCGGCGAGGTTGTAGATCTCGTCGGGCTGCACGTCCTGCACGACGCGGATCAGGTTGGTGGCGTCGGTGAGGTCGCCGTAGTGCAGAACGAGCCGGCGGTCCGCTTCGTGCGGGTCCTGGTAGAGGTGGTCGATGCGCGCGGTGTTGAACGACGACGAGCGGCGCTTCAGGCCGTGGACGATGTAGCCCTTCTGCAACAAGAGCTCGGCGAGATAAGCCCCGTCCTGGCCGGTGATGCCGGTGACGAGAGCGGTCTTCCCCATCGTTTCTTCCCTCCACCCCTACGCTGCCGAAGCGCTCGCCGGCGGCACCGTCGCAACCGACCCGCACCGGCCACCGGCCGATCGCCGCCGCACCGGTGCGTCGCCCGCGGCATTGCGCGTCGCCACGTCACGGCCGCGGCGTAGCCCTGCCGTCATCGGCTTTCGCTCGACACCGCTACGAGCGCCTCTCTCACGCGCGGCTTTCAGGATCGCAACATTGCCGCCAGTCCCGTGGCGCAAGGTTGCAATCGTGCCTGAAAAAGACACGCTAACACCCTAACCTCCATGACCTTAAGCCGGAGGTTGAACGTTGCAAGTAACAATTTTATCAATTTTTTAGAAGTCGGAACGACTTGTTTTCACCCCTGACGCGACAAAAAATCTCGCCAAGTGTTTTTGCGTATTGATCTGCGTGAAATTTGACACAGTAACGGGCACGCGCAGCATTGCCGAGTGTAGCGCGTAGATCACGGTCGTCGATCAATCGGACCAGTGCCGCGGCCAAGGCCGCAACATCCCCGGGCGGCACGATCAGCGCCTCCTTCTCGTCCGTGACCGCTTCCAGATGCGCCCCCACCGGCGTGGTGACGATCGCGAGCCCGTGCGCCATCGCCTCCAGCAGCGACATCGCCTGGCCCTCGCGGTAGGAGGGCAGAACGAAGATGTCGGCGTCGCGACAGAGCGCATAGACGGCAGCCTGTTCCAGCCAGCCGGTAAAGGTGACCCGCCCCGCCAGCCCCGGCTGGTCGAGAGCGTCCGCGATCACCTGTTTGTCGCCGCGCCCCGCGATGACGAGTTGCCAATCGCGGGCCAAGAGCTCCGGCGAGCCCAGCGCCCGCAGCAGGACGTCCACCGCCTTCTCCGGCGCATCGAAGCGGCCCATGAAGAGGAGCTGCACTCTGCCGGTCTGCCCGACGCGCGACGGTGGCGGGCCCGGGTCGGGCACCGCGTTGTGCAGGACCCGGATTCGCTCGGGCGGCACACCGAGGACGTGCTCGACGACCCGCGCATCGTTGCGGCCGAGCACCAGGACCAGGCGCGCCCGGCGGAACATCCCGCGGATGGCGCTTTGCAGGAAGGCCGGCCACCGCGCGAAATGTTCGCCATAAGCGCCGTAGTGGAGATGGACGATGGTCGGGATGCGCAGGCCCGCGGCCACCAGGCTGAGCACCAGCTTGCGCAGCGTGCTGCCCTTGTCCGCGACGTTGAGGTGCAGGATGTCCGGTCGTCGCCGGACGAGACCGATGCAGGCCCCGGCGAGCTTGAACGGCGACCAGAGCAGCGAGCCGTTGCCGCGTGCATCGACGAGCCACCACGTCGGTGCGTCGGCCTGCTCGGCCCAGGCCCTCGTCGCATAGAGCATCATCCGGCCGATGCCGCCGAACTCGAAGCCGCCGGGCATGGCGATGGCAACCCGGGGGCGTGGCCGGCCGTCGAGCGGCTTGCCCGGCAGGGTCGCACGGCCTAGAGCGCCCGGGTCAGCCGCCGTGCTCGACCCCGCATCCATCTCTGCGAAGGCATCCCTTGGCCGCTCCCGCATCGCCGCTCCGCTCGCTCTTCTGGTCGGGCCTCGAGACGCTGGGCACGCTGGCGATCGGCCTCGCCTCGGTGATCGTCATCGCCCGGCTGATCGGCCCCGACGCCTTCGGCCTCGCCTCGATCGGCCTCGGCCTCACCCTCGTCGTCGTCGTCTTCGTCAACAGCCTGGTCCACGACGGGCTGGTGCGCAGCCCGGACTACAGCGAGCGGCAGCTCGCCTCGGCGTTCGGCTTCTCCGCCCTGGCCGGCAGCGCCGGTGCGGTGACCCTGGCGCTTGCCGCCCCACCGCTCGCCCGGCTGCTCGAGGCGCCGAGCCTCGTGCCGGTCCTCCTCGCGTTCCTGCCCATGGTGCTCGCCGGCGCGCTGACCGCACCCTTGATCGCCGAACGACGCCGGGCCCTGGATTTTCCGACCGTCGCCCGCCAGCAACTCTTGACCCGCGCCCTCGGCCTCGCCCTCGGGCTCGCCATGGCGGCTACCGGCTTCGGCGTCTGGAGCGTGGTCGGCCAGCATCTGCTGACCACCGCCCTTTTGATGCTCAGCCTCGCCGTGGCGCGCAAGCGGCTTCCCTCCATGCGGATCGACTGGCCGACACTCCGTCCGGTGCTGGCCTTTTCGCGCAACATCGCGCTCACCGGCCTCGTCGTGCAGCTCGGCGATCGGCTCTTTTTGACCCTCGTCGGCTGGCTCTACGGCCTCGCTGCCGCCGGCCAGTGGGCGGTGGCGAGCCGGCTGGTCGAAACGGTCAACATCGTCGTCTCGCAGCTGATCTATCACGTCGCACTGGCCCACTTGGCAGCCCTGCGCGAGGCGACCGCGGCCTTGGCCCGGGCGGCGAGCCTCAACCGCGATCTCCTGATCCTGATCGCCCTGCCCGGTCTCGCCGCGGTCGCCGCTGCGGCCGAGCCCTTGGTCCTGCTGCTGTTCGGCGACGGCTGGGAGGCCGTCCCGGGCCTCCTGCTCTGGCTGCTGCTCGGGGCCGTCTTCATCATTCGCCGGCTCCTGGCGCAGGTGGCGCTCAACGTGCAGGGGCACTCGCAGATCACCCTCCACGCCTTTGCCGCGGAGAACGCGGTGGCCCTGGTGGCCCTCGCCCTCTTGTATCCCTGGGGTCTGCAGGGCGCCGCCGTCGCTCGCGGCCTCTCCTTTGCCGTCGGCTGGCAGGTCATCTTCAAGGGTGCCGGGCGCAACCTCGATCTGGCGCTCCGGCGCGAAAGCCTGGGCCTCGGCCTCGACCTCGCCGTGCTGCTCGGGGCGCTCGCCCTGACCCGCTGGCTCGTCGCCGGCATCGACTTCGCCAGCCAGCTCACGGCCATCCTCGCCAACGGCGGCCTCGCCTTCGCTCTGGCAGCGGCGGCGCTCGTCGCCTGCCGCTTCGGCCGGGTCCGCGAGCTCGTGGCTTTGCTGCGGGAGCTGCTGCGGCGTGACCGCGGCTGATGCCCGCTGTTCAATGGCCGTAATACCGGCGGGTGCTCTCGTAATAGCTCATGTACTCGTCCGGGGCGAGCCGACCGTACTTGGCGATATTCACCCGATTGAGGATCAGCCCCTTGAGCGGCAGGCCGATATTGCGGATCTCCTGGAGAGCCGTGGTCACCGCGCGGCGCCGGGTGTGGCCGGCGCGGACCACGAACAGGATCATGTCGGCGAGCCCCGAGACCACCGCCTGGTCGTTGACCGCGAGGACCGGCGGGGTGTCGACGATGACGACGTCGTAGCGCCGCCGGGCCTCGACCAGAAGCTCGTTCATCGCCGGCGAGCCCAGCAACCGCACCGAGTTCTCGACCTCGCGCTGCACCGGCAGGATGTCGAGGCCGGTCTCGCGGTCGCGCATCACCGCATTCTCCAGCTTCAGCTCCGGCCGGGTCAGCAGATCGCAGAGATCGGTCGACGGCGGCGAGGTCCGCCCGGCGAAATACTCGAACACCGAACGCTTGCGCAGATCGGCATCGATCAGCAGCACCGAGGCGCCGAGCCGGGCGAGGTGACTGGCGAGGCTGACCGCGACCAGGCTCTTGCCCTCGTCGGGCACCGCCGAGGTGAGCGTGATCACCGCCGAGCGGCCGCGCGGCATGCCCGACGGCGGAAACAGGCGAATCGCGATGCGCTGCACCGCCTCGGCGTAGATGACCGCCGCCAACTCGCGGTCCTGGCCGCCGCGCAGCAGCGAGCGCTGGTGGACGAGCGGCAGCGTACCGTAGACCGGCACACCGGTCTCGCGTTCGAGCTCGGTGCCGGTCTCGAACTGCCGCCGCGCCGCCTCGCGCGCGACCGCCAGGCCCACCCCGCCGAACAGCGAGCCGATCGCCGTGAAGCCCAGGATCAACAGCCCCTGGCTGCTGTCGGGCCGGGCCGGCGGACGGGCCGGGGTGACGATCCGCGCCGGCGAGCGCAGCAGATGCTGCTGCTCGGTGGCGCGCTGGTAGCGGGCGAGCAGATCCTCGTAGGTCCGCCGGGTGGTCTCCGAGCGGCTCTCGAACTGGTCGAGCTCGACCTCGGCCGTGGTGTTGCGGCCGAGCACCGTCTCGAGTTCGGCGAGCTGGGCGCGCAGATCGGCGACCCGCGTCTCGGCCACCCGCCGCTCGGTGGTCACCTGGTTGACCAGTCGGCGCTGCTCGCGCGCCAGGCTCGCCTGGATGTCCTCGAGCTCGGCCCGGCCGTTGATCATGCTCGGATGGCGATCGCCGAAGAGCGTGGAGAGCTCGGCGACCTTGCGGTTCAGCTCGGCTTCCTGCCGCCGCAGGTCGGTGATCACCGGCGACGTGGCGGCGTCGCCGAGCGCATCGATGCCGCCCTCGAGTTGCTCGGCCCGCGCCGCCGCCCGGGTGAGATCGGCTTCGGCGGCCGAGAGCTCGCGCGACAGTTCGACATAGCGAAGCTCGGCACCGGAAGCGCCCTGCACGCGCAGCAGCGCTTCCCGGGTCTGATAGGCGTTGGCCGCCCGCTCGACCGCCTCGAGCTCGGCCTCCACCACCTTCACCCGCGCGCGCAGATAATCGGCCGTCTGGTTGAGCATGGCGCGCTGTGAGCCGACCAGCTCCTCGAGGAACACCGCCGCCACCTCGTTGCTGACGGTGGCCGCCAGGACCGGCGACTGGTCCTGATAAGCGATCGCGATGACATGGGCCAGCGGATCGCGGCGAATCGAGAGCTTGGCCCGGAACTCCTCGAGCATCGCTTCGGTCACCGGCTGCCGCGCCGCCGTGGCCGCACTGTCGGTCACGCCCGAGCCGGACTCGCCGCCGCCATTGCCGAAGAGATCGCCGGCCAGGGCGTCGATCCGCAGGCTCAGCGCATCACCAAAACCGGCCGCCAGGGTCTGCAGATCGTGCAGCAGCCCCTCGTAGGGCTCGGACGGCTCCAGCTCCAGCCGCTCGATCACCTTGCGCGCGATGGTGTCGGAGCCGAGCAGGCGAAGGTGGGTTTCCATCTCGGCCGGGCTGACGCCGCGCGGCGCGAAGTCCAGGCTTTCGCGGAGGTTGCCGAACTCGCTCTCGTCACGCTCGACGATCACCTCGGTCACCGCCGTGTAGGCCGGCGGCAGCGCCTTGAGGAGAACGAAGGCGAGGCTGCAGCCGATCAGCACGCAAAGGGCGATGACCCACCAGTTGCGCAAGACGGCCCGCAACAGCCAAACGATGTCGACCATCGGCCCGGCAGCCGGCCGCGGCCGGGCCGGCGCACCGTAGGCGGCCGTCCACTCGGCCGGCGGCGGCGCCTGCCGCGCTGCAACGATCCCACCGCTCTCTGGCCCAGTCACCGAATCAGACCCTCTCTCGCCGTCGTCGCAGACATCGGTGCCGCCCGGATCGATGCGCCGCCCGGCAGGGCTCGACCGCGCGCCGATGCACACCGATGCGGGGCCGCGCCGGGGCGACGGCCCGCTTCAGCGCGGTCGAGCGCCGAGCCGTCTGCCGCGCCGATTCTCGCAGCACCGTTGCTTTCGCAGCACCGTTGCTATTGTGTCCCGACCCTCGACTTTAAGCCTTGTCTTGCGGCGCGCAAGCCCCGCCAGGCCACGATCGGCGCTCGACTTGCGGCAAAACTCGAGCAGTATAGTAGAACAACCACACTTAATTATTCGCCTATAACGCGAATTCTGCTCAACGGGCAATGGCCTGTTCGAGCAGCTCCGAGTCCAACGGGAGGAGGTCGAGGGCGCGCACGGCGGCAGCGCTGGCGCGGAAATCCCGGCGGCCGATAGCGGCGAAGCCCGGATCGGCCACCACCTCGCCGGCGATCACGTCGTCCTGCGCCCGCCAAGCCGCAATGTCGCCGGACAGATCGTTCGGCCAGCCGCGGCCTTGGACGATAAAGGCATCGCCGGTGACGGCGTCCCCCCAATAGACGTTGTTCGAGAAGCGGGCCGGCGGCGGCCCGCCGGTCGGATCGTAGACCTGGACCGCCGCCGCGTTCGGATGATCGCGCAGCACGATGTTGTGCTCGAAGCGGTTGCCGTCCATGGGCGCGCGGCCGTCCGCCGGCTGGTCGTTCACCGCCAAGCCGGCGCCGTAGCCACCGGCCACGACATTGCCGCGAACAAGAGTCCGGTCGCTGTTGACCAGGAGGATGCCACCGTAGCTGTCGGTGACGAGATTGCCCTCGATCAGCGTGTCGTCGATGTTCCAGTCGAGATAGAGCCCGGCCGAGATCGGCTGCGGCCAGCGCTGCGGGTCCCAGTCGTCGGCGGCGAAGAAGCGGCCGTCCGGCAGGCTCATCAGATGCGTCGCCCCGTCGATCCAGTTGTCGAGCATGACGTTGTCGGCGGCCCCGCCCGGGTTGCGGGCATAGAGCTTGATGCCCCCGCCGTCGGCAGTCTTGGTGTTGGCCCGGCGGATGGTGTTGTGCTCGACGACATTGCGGTGGATCGCATCCTCGCCGGTGTCGCGGATCTGCGCCCCGTTGATCCCGAACTGGGCCACGTCCTCGATACGGTTGTGGCGAAACCGGCTGTCGCTGGTCCCGGAAAAGCGGATACCGGCGGTCTCGACGAAGGTGTGGCCGATGTCGGTGATCGTGTTGTGCTCGACGCTGATCGCCCGGCTGCCGCGGCCGCCCCAGGGCATGTTGACGTGGATGCCGTGGCCGGCCGTGTGGCCGATCGTGTTGTGCGCGATGCGGCTCTCCTCGACGTCGAGCAGGTTGATCCCGACCCCGACATTGGCGATGCGATTGTCCTCGATGACGATGTTGCGCGCGTCCTGAACCTTGATCGCCCCGCCGCCGATCTGCAGGTAGTCCCGGCCGCGGTCGCTGCCGTGCGGCGAGGCATCACGAAGCTCGAGCCCGGCGATGGTGATGTCTGTCGTGCCCTCGATCTCGATCAGGCTGTCGGTGGTGGCGGCGACGATGCCGGTGCCGTCCGTCAGCACCGCCGGATCGGCGGGGCGAAAATGCAGGGTGGCCGTAGCCGGCTCGAACAGCCATTCGCCGGGTGCATCCAGAAACGACCGGCTGCCCATCAGCCAGTAGCGGCTGCGCGCGTCGAGCTGGTGCCAGGGGACGTTGTCGGCGAGGCTGATCGTCCGGGTCGGGTGATCGATGGCGCCGACCTCGGCGATCGTGCTGGTCCACTGATTGCCGTCGGTGATCCAGACCCGTAGCCCGTCGGCGGTCAGCTCGGCCGGCACGTCGCCCGCGTGAAAGCGCAGCAGCTCGTGCCCGCTCGTCCCCTCGGCCGCGAACAGCCAGCCGCTGGTCGGCTCGCCCGGGGTGGCATTCGGATACCGCGCCGGCGCCTGCCGCACCCCGCCGACATGCAGATCGAGCACGCCGCGTGGCAGCTCGGCGCCGTCGAGATCAGCTGTCCAGACCCCGTCTTCCCCCGCCACCCAGGCAGCAGCGGCGAGATCGATGCCGCCGTGGAAAACCGGGCGGGCGCCCGGTGCCGCGGCGATGGTCAGCCCGGCATCCTCGGGCCCGAGCCGAACCGGCTGTCCGACGAAATAGGCGCCGTCGGCGACCAGCACGGTATCGATCGCGGCATCGGCACGCGCCAGTGCCACGGCCTGCTCGAGGCTCGTGACCGGGCCCTCGGGGTCGAGCTCGACCACCCGCCCAGCAGCGATCGCGGCTTCGATGTCGAGCGCAGCCCCCGGGCCGGCGAGCCCCGCGACCACCGCCAGCACGACCGCGCTGCCGAGGCACCGTTCAGCGCGCATCGGCCGAAGCCACGGGATCGGCCGCACGCAGCGTCATGGTGGCGGCGATCACCGCCACGGCCCAGGAAAAGGTGGACGGCGCCGCGAGGTCGGATTCGACCGTGTTGCGCAACAGGTAGATCGGCAGGTAGTAGACGGCGAAGACGGCGGCCGGCGAAAAGTCGGCGCGCAGCCGCACCAGGGCACGCCCGATCGCGACGAGCAAAAAGAGCCCGAGCAGCACCGGCCCCATAATGCCGAGCCCGAGCCAGAGCTCGAGATAGCCGTTGTGCGCGTTGGGCACGAACCAATAGAGCGTGTCCATCGTGTAGCTTCGCACCCAGGGGATGTCGAAAAAGACGGCGAAGCCGTGGCCGAGCCAGGGCGCCTGCGCGATCTGCCCCCAGGCGAAAGCCCAGAGCGGCACCCGCCCGGTGAGCGTGAGATCGCGGCCGAACGCGGCGAACAGCGGCTCCGCCCAGAGCACCACCGCGAGCCCGCCGAAGGTGGCGACCGCGAGCCCGAAACAACCGACCGCGATCGCGATGGCGGGCGGCAGCAGCATGACCCGGGCGGCGAGCCAGACGACCGCCAGGGCCGTCATGATCAAAAAGGCCGTCGCCGAGCCGGTGGGGACCGCCAGCACCAGGCAGAGCAGCAGGCCGAATGCGGCCCAAACGCGCGGAATCAGGCGGAACTGCCAGGCGGTGGCGAGCAGGATCGCCGACAGCCCGAGATGCTGGCCGAGCCCGTTCTTGTGCGAGAAGACCCCGCGCAGCAGGACCCGGTCGCCGAGCTCGTGAAAGGCGAGCCCCGGCAGGGCAACGGCGAAGACGACCGACAAGAGCAGCACGACCAGCGCCAGCCAGGTGAGCCGGCGCAACAGGGCCGCGGGCTCGAAGGCGAGCACCAGCCAGATCGCGATCACCGTGTAGGCGGTGACCGCCAGCGCCCGACGCAGGCTGAGACCGGGATCGAGCGACCAGGTGACGGACGCCCAGACCAGCAGCAGGAAGAGCGACAGGAAGGGCAAACGCAGCAGTGTCTCGACCATCTCGCGCCGGCGCAGCGCGAAGAGGGCCAGCGCCAGCGGCAGGCTCGGCAGGACGAAGAGGCGGAGCAGCGCCTCCTGCTGTGGCGACAACACGAGCGCGTTGCCGAGGGTCAAGAGGACATAGACCGCTTGGCTCGCGATGCAGAGCCAACCGATCGCCACCGCCTCGCGGATCAGCCGCTGCCAGCCCGAGGGCTCGACGTAAGACGATCGGTCCAGCGACTGCAACGTTCCGGGGCCTCGCCTCGGCTGGTGGGCTCACAACCGACGAAAAGCATGGCGAGGCCCGCCCGCGGCGTCCACCCCCGATCCGCGCGCGGGCTTGGTCATCGTGGTCCGCCTTCGCTAGACGAGACCGCACGGACACAGTTTGGCAGCGCGAGGGCGAGAGCGGTGGAGCGAGCGGCGGCGGCAACGGCCGAGGATCTCCGGAGAATCGATCCGAGCGCCCCGCTCGTGCTCGATTTCGACGAAACCTATTGGCTGCGCAACTCGACCGAGGCGTTTCTCGACAGCGTGCGCCCGGCCTGGCCCGCGGCCCTGCTACTCGCCGTGCTCGACGGCCTGAAGCCCTGGCGCCTGCTGCCCGGCCCGGACAAGGACCACGTCTGGCGCGACTGGCTGCGCGTGCTCACGATCGTCGTGCTGTTTCCCTGGTCGTTGCGGCGCTGGCGGACGCAGGCCGCCGAACTCGGCCCGAAATACCGCAACCCGGCCCTGGCGGCGCTGGTCGCCCGCACGCCCGCGGGCGGGGCCTGGATCGTCACCAACGGCTTTCGCCCGATCGTCGCCCCGCTGCTCACGGCCCTGCCCGCGGCCGAACGGCCGCACCTCCTGGCCGCGCCGCTCTCGACCGGCTTCGCCTGGCGGCGGCGCGGCAAGACCGCCGTGGTCGAGGCGGCCCTCGGTGCGGATCGGCTGGCCGCCGCCACGGTGGTCACCGACAACGACGAGGACGGCGATCTCTTGGCGGCCGTGGCCACGCCCTTGCACCGCAAATGGCGCGATGCGCGCTTCGAGCCGGCGCATCGGGCTGCCTACCTGCCGTTCTACTACATGGAGCGGATCAAGCGGCCGGGGGAACAGCACCTGCGGCGCGTCGTGCTGACCGACGAGCTGATCCTGCTGCTCGTCGTCTATCTCTGGGCCAGCCCGTCATTGGCGACGGCGGCGGCGATCGTCGTCCTGCACGCCTCGTTCTGGGTGATCTACGAAATCCTCTACGTCGAGAACGACCGGGTCGCCGCCGAACGCGAGGCCGACCCCAAGCTGAGCGAGGCCTATCACGCGAGCCCGCACCGCTTCAGCGAGCCGCTCGCCTGGCTCACCGGCCTCGGGCTCGGCTTCGTCGGAGTGGTGCTGCTGCAGCTCGCACCCGCCTCGACCGGCCCCGGCCTGCTTGCCGGCTGCGCTCTCTGGGCCGGCTTTCTCTCGGCCCTGCGCGCCCTGGCGCGTGTCTACAATCACGTCGACAAGACCACGCGGGTGCCGCTCTATCTCGTGCTGCAGGCGGCCAAGCTCGGCGGGCTCGCCCTTCTCCTGCCGCTGCCCGAGGCAGCCCTGGTGCTGCTCGCAGCCCATCTCGCCGCGGCCTGGCTGCCCTATCTCGCCTACCGCGCCGCGGCCCTGCGGGTCGAGGCCGCCTGGACCCTGCCGGCGCATCTCTATCGCTTCGTCTTCGCCCTGGCGCTCGCCGGGCTCTTCAGCCTCGCCGCGGGTGCCGGCACCGAGTTCGCGGCCCTGGCCCAGCTCGCGACCGGCCTCGCCTTTTTCGCCGTCAAGGCGCGCCGCGAACTCGTCGCCTTCGCCACGAACGCGCGCTGGCTGCGCCGCCGCGATCCCGGCTGAACCTCAGAGCCTGTTTCAAAAGTTTTCATGCTGTTTCATGAGCTTGGCAGCGAGCAGATGCGAGGAGTTGGTCGGCCGTCGATGCCGGGCATCGTCGGCCGACCAACGACGAAGCAGGTGCCGCTGCCAAGCTCACCTGCGGTCGGCTTACGGCTGGCGGCGGCTTCGTCGCCGAGCTTGCC
>Ga0081527_100296_pt1 | contig 31833 bp, 25 predicted proteins | sample HotLakmasection5_FD_70992 | JGI IMG/M metagenome (GOLD analysis project Ga0081527, IMG submission 70992) | Hypersaline microbial mat communities from Hot Lake, Washington, USA - Section #5 (SPADES assembly) (version 2) | ecosystem: Environmental > Aquatic > Non-marine Saline and Alkaline >... | reverse complement strand
TACAACCTGATCCGCAGAGCGCCGGGCAAGGACTCCATCCGCGTCCGCCGCAAAGTCGCCGCCTGGGACGACGACTTCCTCGCAAGCCTCATCGCCGCATGAACCGTTCACCCGATTCCCCTGGCCCGATGATCCTGAAGGCTGAAATGGCAGTGCCAGCCGGGCTCACTGGAATGATACTCGTGCATGCCAAGCACCACCACATCCTGGTCCACGTGCATTCCCAGGGAAGCCCGATAAATCGCCTTGTTTTCGTTCAGCATTATCAACAACGAGAACGCATGATCCAATGCCCTGAACGTAACAATCCGCCATTCGTACTCCGGCCCGTATTTGAACCTCTTGTTCTTCAGCTTCGATAAGGGAAAGGATTTCCTGGGAATGTGGCCCGCCTCCACTGCCCGAAATTCAGGGAACTTTTCTTTGCACGGATCACATCCTTGAGCTTCATATGCCCTCTCCCGATGCCGAGAAGGGCATGTTTAACCTCAACGCTTTGGCGAAACAAGGTCACGAACAAGCGATTCGGCAACGCCGGGCTTGGCCCGGCGGAGCTTGCACCGGTCTACCGCCTCACGCCCTGACCGCCCCCTCCGCCGCGGCCGCCACGCCCAGGGCGCCCAGCGCGGTGGCGACGATGTGGCGGGCGTTCAGGGCGGCCTGGTCGTACTGCTTCTCCGGCTTGTCCTGGTCCAGGAACAGGTCGGGCAGCACCATCGGGCGGATCTTCAGGCCGTGGTCCAGCAGGCCCTGGCCGGCCAGGAAGTGCAGCACGAACCCGCCGAAGCCGCCCAGCGACCCCTCCTCGATGGTGATCAGAACCTCGTGGTGCAGCGCCAGCTGCCGGATCAGGTCCTCGTCCAGCGGCTTGGCGAAGCGTGCGTCGGCCACGGTCGTGCTCAGGCCGCGCGCGGCCAGCTCGGCCGCCGCCTCGCGGCATTCGGCCAGCCGGGTGCCGTAGCTCAGCAGCGCGATCTTGCTGCCTTCCGAGACGATGCGGCCCTTGCCGATGGGCAGCACCCGGCCGCGTTCGGGCATGTCGATGCCGACGCCCTCCCCGCGCGGGTAGCGGAAGGCGCACGGCCGGTCGTCGATCGCCGCCGCGGTCGCCACCATGTGCACCAGGTCGGCCTCGTCGCCGGCCGCCATCAGCACGAAGCCCGGCAGCATGCCCAGATAGCCGATGTCGAACGAGCCGGCATGGGTGGCGCCGTCGGCCCCGACCAGCCCGGCCCGGTCGATGGCGAATCGCACCGGCAGGCGCTGGATGGCCACGTCGTGCACGACCTGGTCATAGGCGCGCTGCAGGAACGTGGAGTAGATCGCGGCGAACGGCTTGTAGCCCTCGGTCGCCAAGCCGGCGGCGAAGGTCACGGCATGCTGCTCGGCGATGCCGACGTCGAAGCAGCGGTCGGGAAAGCGGTCCCCGAACAGGTTCAGCCCGGTCCCCTCGGGCATGGCGGCGGTGACGGCGACGATGCGGTCGTCGCGCTCCGCCTCCTTGATCAGGGACTGGGCGAACACCTTGGTATAGCTCGGCGCGTTGGCCTTGGGCTTGGCCTGGGCGCCGGTGACGACATCGAACTTGCTGACGCCGTGGTACTTGTCGGCGGCCTCCTCGGCCGGGGGATAGCCCTTGCCCTTCTGGGTGACGGCGTGGACCAGGATCGGCCCCTCGCCGGCGTCGCGCACGTTGGTCAGCACCGGCAGCAGGTGGTCCAGGTTGTGCCCGTCGATCGGGCCGATGTAGAAGAAGCCCAGCTCCTCGAACAGCGTGCCGCCGGTGACCAGGCCGCGGGCGTACTCCTCCGCCCGCCGCGCGGCGTTCTTCAGGGGCCGCGGGAACTTCTCCGACAGGTCCTTCATCAGGTGGCGCAGCGACCGGTACGGCCTCGAGGAGATCAGCCGCGACAGGTATGCGCTCATCGCGCCCACCGGCGGCGCGATCGACATGTCGTTGTCGTTCAGCACGACGATCAGCCGGCTGTTCATGGCGCCGGCGTTGTTCATCGCCTCGTAGGCCATGCCGGCGCTCATCGAGCCGTCGCCGATCACGCAGACCACGTTGTTGGTGCCGCCCGACAGGTCGCGCGCCACCGCCATGCCCAGGCCGGCGGAGATCGAGGTCGAGCTGTGCGCCGCGCCGAACGGGTCGTACCGGCTTTCCGACCGCCTCGTGAATCCGGACAGGCCGCTGCCCTGGCGCAGGGTGCGGATGCGGTCGCGCCGGCCGGTCAGGATCTTGTGCGGATAGCACTGGTGCCCGACATCCCAGACCAGCCGGTCGTCCGGCGTATCGAAGACGTAATGCAGCGCCACCGTCAGCTCGACCACCCCCAGGCCGGCACCCAGGTGCCCGCCCGTGACGGACACCGCGTCGATGGTCTCGGCGCGGAGTTCGTCGGCAACCTGGCGCAGCTGCCCCGGCTCCAGCGCGCGCAGGTCATTCGGAAGGCGGATCTGGTCGAGCAGCGGTGTGGACACTGGCATGGCGTGGTCGGTCCTCATTGCAGCCGCGGCAGCACTGGAGCAGTCAACCCCGTTCGCGACGCCGCGGGTCCCCGGATAAAGACAGGCGCAGGTTTTGGAGTCCCCGTTCAAGAGTCATGACTACACGAACCGGCAAGGATCTGCCAAACCCTGTGCACCGAACAACGCACATCCATGCCACAGTGTTGCACGTCAGGATCGCCGGTCCACGACGAAGCGGGCGACGCTGCGCAGCGGGTCGGCGCGCTGCTCGAACACGGCGAGGTGCGCGATGGCCTGGTCGGCCAGCAGGCGGGCCTGCTCGCGGGCGCGGTCGACGCCCAGGATCGACACGAACGTGGCCTTGCCCTGCGCCTGGTCCTTGCCGACCCGCTTGCCGATGTCCTCGGCCCGGCCTTCCACGTCCAGCAGGTCGTCGGCGATCTGGAACGCCAGGCCCATGTCGTGGGCGTAGGCGCGCAGGGCCTGCCGCCGGGAGTCGTCGGCGCGGCCCAGGATCGCGCCGGCCTCGCAGGAGAACGCGAACAGCGCCCCGGTCTTGAGCCGCTGCAGCCGCGTCACCGTGCCGATGTCGAAGGTCTCGTGGTCGGCCAGCATGTCGAGCATCTGGCCGCCGACCATGCCGTGCCCGCCGGCGGCGCGCGCCAGCGCCTGGACCAGCGTGCTGCGCACCATTGGGTCGGCATGCGTGGCCGGGTCGGAGGCGAGCTCGAACGCGAAGGTCAGCAGCGCGTCGCCGACCAGGATCGCGGTCGCCTCGTCGAACGCCTTGTGCACGGTCGGCTTGCCGCGCCGGGTGTCGTCGTCGTCCATGGCCGGCAGGTCGTCGTGCACCAGCGAGTAGCAGTGCACGCACTCGATCGCCGCGGCGACGCGCAGGGCACATGTCTCGGCGACGCCGAACAGTTTGGCGCTGGACATGACCAGGAACGGCCGGAGCCGCTTGCCGCCCCCCAGGGCGGCATAGCGCATCGCCTCGAACAGGCGCGCCTCGGTATCGACGGGTTTGGGCAGCAGCCGGTCGAGCGCCCTCTCGACCTCGGCGCCGGTGGCGGCCATCGCGGTTCGGATATCCGTCACCTCGCCCCTCATTCACTCGATGCCGGCCGGAGCGGTGGTGACGGTGCCGGACGCGGTCCGCGCGATGCGTTCCACCTTGGCCTGGGCCTCGCGCAGCTTGGCCTCGCAGTGCGCCTTGAGGTGCGCACCGCGCTCGTACCCGGCGATGGCGTCCTCCAGCCGGCTCTGGCCCGCCTCCAGCTCGCGGACGATCTTTTCGAGCTGGGCAAGCGCGTCCTCGAAACTCAAGGCGGTGACGTCCGGCGGCAGGCTTGTGTCGGTCATGGGGAGTCCGTTGGCTGGCGGGCGCACCATAAAAGGCGGGCGCCGCGGTCGGCAAGCGCCGCGTGCGCTCTATGTCGCCATGAGTTCCTTGACGTGCGCGGCGCAGCTGCTGGCCAGGGCGCGCAGGTCGTAGCCTCCCTCCAGGACCGACACGATGCGCGCGCCGCACAGTTTATCGGCAAGCTGGCCCAGCTTGGCGGTCACCCACGCGAAGTCCGCCTCGGTCAGGTCCAGGCTGGCCAGCGGGTCGTGCGAATGCCCGTCGAACCCGGCGGAGATCATGATCATCTCCGGCTTGAACGCCTCCAGCGCCGGCAGGATCTGCGCCGTGAAGGCCTGGCGGAACTCCGGCGACGCCGACATCGGCCGCAGCGGCACGTTCAGGATGTTGTTGGCCACGCCGGTCTCCCGCGCGTGCCCCGTGCCCGGATACAGCGGGTACTGGTGCGTCGACGCGTAGAACAGGTCCGGGTCCTTCCAGAAGATGTCCTGGGTGCCGTTGCCGTGGTGCACGTCGAAGTCCACCACCGCGACCCGCTTGACATCGTGCGCCGCGCGGGCGTGCAGGGCACCGACGGCAATGTTGTTGAACAGGCAGAACCCCATCGACCGGCCGGCCTCGGCATGGTGCCCCGGCGGCCGGACCGGACAGAAGGCGTTGCGGCTGCGGTCGGAGAACACCGCGTCGACCGCCGCGACCACCGCGCCGGCGGCGCGGAGCGCGGCCTCGCCGGACCCCGGCGACACCACCGTGTCGGCGTCCAGGTCCACATAGCCGTGCTCGGGCACCATCTGCAGAACACGCTCGACATAGCGGCGCGGGTGGGCCCGGGCGATCTGGTCGACCGTGGCGCGCGGCGCCTCGCGCCGGTCCAGCAGGCAGAAACTTTCGGCTTCCAGCGTGGCGAGGATCGCCCGCAGCCGGTCGGCGTTTTCCGGGTGGCCGAAACCCGGATCATGATCGAAGCAGGCGGGATGGGTAAAAATCAGCGTGTTCATTCCCGGTGAGGCTCATCTCGTTGCCGTACCTGCCGTCCGCTCCCGGCGGTGCTCGCCGCGGTCGGCGAAACGTAACTCTTAACACCGGTTGCCGGTGAACCGGAAGGACCCCCGAACGCACGCACATTGACGCCGGCGGCCGCAACGCCCAATCTCTGTGCTGGCGCGGCTCCCGGCAATTCATGCATGTACGATTTATTATGCCGGCGCCCGGCGGAACCATCAAGGAAGGCCATGAGTCCCTTTTCCAGATCGGCTGCCGCGTTGGCGCTTTGCGCGACCCTGGCGATGAGCGCCGCGGCCGCGGCCCAGGGAGGCGACGCCGCTCTGGTCGAAGCCGACACCGTCACCGTCGAGCCGCTGGCCCAGACCCAGCCGGTCGTGGGCCGGCTGGTGTCCACCGACAACAGCACCGTCGCCGCCCGCGTCGAGGGCCCGGTGCAGGCGGTCCACGTGGAGGTCGGCGACCGCGTCGAGCAGGGCATGCGGCTGGCCGAGCTGGACGTGGCCCGGCTGCGCGCCGAGCGCGACCTGCGCCAGGCCGAGGTCGAGGAGAGCATCGCGCGGGTGCGCGCCGGCGATGCCACTTTGTCGCTGTACCGGCAGGAGCTGCAGCGCCTGGAGCGCCTGCGCGGCAGCGCCGCGTTCTCCCAGGCGCGCTACGAGGATGCCCTGGCGGAGGCGGAGCGGTCCGTGGGCGAGCGCAGCCAGGCCGAGGCCAGCCTGGCCCGCGCCCGCGTGGCCCTGGCGCTGACCGAGCTGGAGCTGGGCTATGCCCGGATCGATGCGCCGTTCGACGGCGTGGTCAGCCGGCGCTACGTGGACGTCGGCGAGTACGTCGACATCGGCGATCCGATCGTCACCCTGGTCAGCGACGAGAACCTGGAGGTGGAGGCGGCGGTGCCGGCCGACCTGATCCCCGGCCTGCGGCCGGGCACGGCCGTGCGCGTGCGGCTGGACAACGGCGGCACCTTCGATGCGGCGGTGCGCGCCGTCGTGCCCATCGAGGACCCGCTGACGCGGACCCGGCGCGTGCGGCTGACCGCGGACTTCGCCGGCCACGACGCCCTGCTCGCCGACAGCCAGAGCGCCATCGTGTTCGTGCCGGTGGCCGAGCCGCGCGACGTGGTCACGGTGCACAAGGACGCCGTGGTCAGCAGCCCCGGGGGCCACATCGTGTACCGCATCGTCGACGGCCAGGTGGAACGCCAGCCGGTGCGCATCGGCGCAGCGGTCGGCGACCGGTTCGAGGTCGTCGAGGGGCTGGCGCCGGGCGACGTGGTGGTCATCCGGGGCAACGAGGGCCTGCGCCCCGGCCAGGCGGTCCAGGTCGGGGGCTAGCGCCGATGAACCTGATCAGCCTGGCGATCGAGCGCCCGATCGCGGTGATGGCCGCGGTCCTGATGGTCGTGATGTTCGGATACGTCGCGCTGGAGACCATCCCCATCCAGCTGACGCCGGACGTGAACCGCCCGGTCATCCAGATCGAGACGAGCTGGCCGGGCGCCGCCCCGGCCGAGGTCGAGCGCGAGATCGTCAACCGCCAGGAGGAGGCGCTGCGCGGCCTGGAGGGGGTCGAGGAAATGATCAGCTCGTCCGGGCAGGGCGTGGCGGAGATCACCCTCACCTTCGGCGTCGGCACCAACATGGACCGGGCGCTGCTGCTGACCGCCAACCGGCTGGACCGGGTCACCGACTATCCCGAAGAGGCCGACGAGCCGACCATCAGCACCGCCGACAGCAACGACAACGCCATCGCCTGGTTCTCCCTGGTCGCCGCCCCCGGCAACGACCGCGCCATCCACACCTACGGGGAGTTCGCCGAGGACTTCATCGAGGCCCGGCTGGAGCGCGTGCCCGGAGTCGCCGAGGCCAACGTCTTCGGCGGCGCCGAGCGCGAGATGCAGGTGGTCATCGACCCGGTGCGCATGGCCCGCTACCGGCTGACCGTGCCGGAGATCGTCCGCGCGCTGCGCGAGGCCAACGTGTCGCTGTCCGCCGGCGACGTGGACGAGGGCAAGCGCCGCTATGTGGTGCGCACCGAGGGCGAGTTCACCACGCTCGAGCAGGTGCGCGCCGTGCTGGTGCGCAGCCTGGTCGACGAGGAGGGCGGCGTCGTCAGCCGGGTCACCGTGGACGACATCGCCGACGTCCGGTTCGACTACAAGGAGCCGCGCGCCTACATCCGCTGGCTTGGGCGCCCGGCGCTGGCGGTCAACGCCCAGCGCGAGACCGGCGCCAACGTCATCGAGGTGATGGCCGGCATCCGCGCCGCCGTGGAGGAGCTGAACGCCGGGGTGATCCAGGCGCAGGGGCTGGAGTTCCAGCAGCTCTACGACGAGACGATCTACATCAACTCCGCCCTCGACCTGGTCCAGCAGAACATCGTCATCGGCGGTGCGCTGGCGGCGGGCGTGCTGCTGCTGTTCCTGCGCTCGGGGCGGGCCACGCTGGTGGTGTCGCTGGCCATCCCGGTGTCGGTGGTCGGGTCGTTCGTCGCCATGGCGGCGCTGGGGCGGTCGATCAACGTGATCTCGCTGGCCGGCCTGGCCTTCGCCGTCGGCATGGTGGTCGACGCCGCCATCGTCGTGCTGGAGAACGTCTACCGGCTGCGCCAGCAGGGCATGCCGGCGCCCCAGGCGGCCTATCAGGGCGCCGCACAGGTGTGGGGCGCGGTCCTGGTCTCGGCCCTGACCACGGTCATGGTGTTCATCCCGATCCTGGTCATGGAGCTGGAGGTGGGCCAGCTGTTCCGCGACATCGCGGTGGCGATCTCGGTGTCCGTGCTGCTGTCGCTGCTGGTGGCCGTCACGGTGATCCCGGCGCTGTCGGCCAAGCTGCTCGACAACCCCGGCGTCGGGCAGAGCGCCACGCGGGTGCGCCTGCCGGTGATCGACGACCTGGCGCAGGCGTTCCTGCGCGGCGTCGAGGCGTTCACCCATGCGGTCGTGCGCAGCAAGCTGATGGCGTTGGCGGTGGTCGGCGTGGTGGCCGGGCTGTGCGTGGTCGCCACCATCCAGCTGCTGCCCGACCTGGAGTACCTGCCGGAGGGCAACCGCAACTTCGTTTTCGGGCGGGTGATCCCGCCGTCCGGCTACAACCTGGACACCAGCACCGAGATCGCCCGGCGCCTGGAGGAGGCCGTGCGGCCGCACTGGGTGTCCGAGTCGACCCCGGAGTCGCCGGCCGAGCAGCCGCTGATCCGCAACTTCTTCTTCGTGGCCCTGAACAATTTCAGCTTCATCGGCGCCAGCGCGGAGGAGGAGCAGCAGGCCGGCGCGCTGATCCCGATCCTGGCCGACCCGATCTACCGGGAGCCGGGCACGATCGGCTTCGTCAGCCAGGCCTCGCTGTTCGGCCGCGGCATCGGCGGGTCGCGCTCGATCAACCTGGACATCTCCGGCGGCGACCTGGAGACCATCCTGGGCGTGGCGAGCCGGGCCGCCGGGCTGGTCATGCAGTCGCTGCCGCTGTCGCAGGGCCACCAGTTCCGCCCGATCCCGGCGCTGCAGCTCGGCGCGCCGGAACTGCGCGTCTACCCCGACCGGCTGCGCCTGGCCGACAACAACGTCACCGCGGCCGCGCTGGGCGACACCGTGGACGCCTTCAACGACGGCCTGCGCGTCGCGGAGATCACCGTGGACGGCCGGCGCATCGACCTGACCCTGCGCGGGCCGCAGGACCTGATCGCCGAGACCCAGGGCATCGGCGCGATCCCGGTCGTCACCGGCAGCGGCATGATCGTGCCGGTCCAGTCGCTGGCCGACGTGGTGCTGACCGCCGGGCCGACCGAGATCCGGCACAGCGAGCGCGTGCGCACCGTGACGCTGGAGATCAAGCCGGCCGCCGGCATGGCGCTGGAGACGGCGCTCGACCTGATCTCCGACAACGTCATCGCGCCGCTGCGGGCCGAGGGGCTGCCGCCCGGCGTGACGCTGGGGCTGACCGGCACCGCGGACGAGCTCCAGAAGACCTGGAACGAGATGGTGCTCAACCTGATCCTGGCGCTGGCGATCGTCTACCTGGTCATGGCGGTGCTGTTCGACAGCTTCTGGTACCCGCTGATCATCATGATCTCGGTGCCGCTGGCGACCGCCGGCGGCGTGGCCGGGCTGGCCGCCCTCAACCTGATGATCGACCAGCCGCTCGACATGCTGACCCTGCTCGGCTTCGTCATCCTGATCGGCATCGTCGTCAACAACGCCATCCTGCTGGTCCACCAGAGCCTGTACCACTACCGCACCGAGGGGCTGGACCCGGAGGCGGCGATCATCGCGGCGACCCGCAACCGGGTCCGGCCGATCTTCATGTCCACGCTGACCAGCGTGTTCGGCATGCTGCCGCTGGTGCTGTTCCCCGGCGCCGGGTCCGAGCTGTACCGCGGCCTGGGCTCGGTGGTGGTCGGCGGCCTGATGCTGTCGGCGGTGCTGACGCTGCTGATCATCCCGCCGCTGATGACCGTGTTCATGTCGGTGATCGAGGCGCACGCCCGGCGCAGCCGCCCGACGGAGGCGCCGGACGAGGGGGCGGTCGAGGTCCCCGAGCCCAAGGCCGCCGAGTAGTCCGCCCTCCCCCTCACCAGCCGCCCCGGGGCCGCCGCCGCATGTCCGACCCGCCCCTCAAACGCGCCAGCCGGTCCGCCCCCGCCGGGGCGTGGCCGTCCGACCGGGCCGTCGACACCGTCACCCTGGCGTACGACGACCGGCACCGCCGGCGCGTACGGCTGACCACGGACGGCGGTACGGCCTTCCTGCTCGACCTGTCCCGCGCCGCCGTCCTGGGCGACGGCGATGGATTGCATCTTGACGACGGCGGCTGGATCGGCGTTCATGCCGCCGTGGAAGACGTGATCGAGGTGACTGCCGGTACACCGGACGACTTGGCCCGGCTCGCCTGGCACATCGGCAACCGGCACTGCCCGGCACAGTTCGTGGGCGGCCGCATCCTGATCCGCGCCGATCACGTCATGGCCGAGATGCTGCGCGGCCTCGGCGCCGCGCTGCAGCCCCGGCGGGCTCCGTTCACACCGGAGAGCGGAGCGTACGCCGGCGGGCACGGCCATTCCCCGACCCATCAAGAAACATAACAACGCCCCGGGAACGCGCGCCCTTGTCACCGCCATCGAGCACCATGAGGGGCAGCATACATGACCGACCAGGCGCTCTACCGCTTGATGACCTGGATGTCCCCGGCCTATCCGGTCGGCGGCTACAGCTACAGCCACGGCCTGGAGTTCGCCGTCGAAGCCCACCTGGTCCGTGACCGCAACAGCCTGACCTGCTGGGTCGCCGCGCTGATCACCCACGGCGCCGGACAGCTCGACGCCGTGCTGTTCCGGGCCGCGTACGAGGCCGCCGCGGCGTGCGACGACAACGCCTTCGCCGAGGTGGCGGAGCTGGGCGCCGCGCTGCTGGCGACCGCCGAGACCGCCCTGGAGAGCACCGCGCAGGGCGCCGCCTTCCTGAGGACCACGCGCACCGCCTGGCCGGACCCGGCGCTGGAGCGGCTGGCGGTGACCTGGGACGGGCCGATCGTGTACCCGGTCGCCGTGGCGCTGGCCTGCGCCGCACGGCCGCCCGACGAACGCATCCCGCTGACCTCGGCGCTGACCGCGTACCTGCACGCGTACGCCGCGAACTTCGTGTCCGCGGCCGTACGCCTGGTGCCGCTGGGCCAGACCGAGGGGCAGCTCGCGATCGCCGCCCTGGAGCGCCCGACGCTGGACGCCGTCGGCCGGGCGCTGGCCACCCCGCTGGACGACCTGGGCACCGCCACCCCGATGGTCGACTGGGCCTCGATGCGGCACGAGACCCAGTACGCCCGGCTGTTCCGGTCATGAGCGCCGCGGCGGGGGCGGCCGGCGGGCACGGGCCGCTCAGGGTCGGCGTCGGCGGCCCGGTCGGCTCGGGCAAGACCGCGCTGGTCGACGCGCTGTGCAAGCGGCTGCGCGACCGGCTGCGCCTGGCGGCGATCACCAACGACATCTACACGCGCGAGGACTCGGAGTTCCTGACCCGCTCCGGCGCGCTGGCCGCGGACCGCATCATGGGCGTGGAGACCGGCGGCTGCCCGCACACCGCGATTCGCGAGGACGCCTCGATGAACCTGGCCGCCGTGGCCGAGATGACGGCCCGGTTCCCCGACCTGGACCTGGTGTTCATCGAGAGCGGCGGCGACAACCTGGCCGCCACCTTCAGCCCGGAGCTGGCCGACATCACCGTGTACGTCATCGACGTGGCCGCCGGCGACAAGATCCCCCGCAAGGGCGGCCCGGGCATCACCCGCTCCGACCTGCTGATCATCAACAAGACCGACCTGGCCCCCCTGGTCGGCGCCGACCTGGGGGTAATGGACCGCGACGCCCGCCGCATGCGCGGCGACCGCCCGTTCCTGTTCACCAACCTGAAGGCCGGCGACGGCCTGCCCGAGGTGGCCGCCTTCATCCTGCACGCCGGCGGCCTTGAGGCGTAGAGGCGTAGGTTGGGGAGAGCGCAGCGAAACCCAACACCACCCTCTCCACCCGAATGCCGCTCGGGTCCTGGAGGCGTAGAGGCGTAGGTTGGGGAGAGCGCAGCGAAACCCAACACCACCCTTTCCACCCGAATGCCGTACGGGTTCGGGCCAGACCGGCGGCGGCGACCCGGTCGAAGGCCGGGCGTGCGGCGGCGCCGGGGTTGGGTTTCGCTGCGCTCTACCCAACCTACGGATGCGGGCGGTCGTTTGCGGGATTGCAAGGCCGTGCCGGCGGAGAGGCCGGTGTCGGGCGTCGCTGCGCTCCGGCCGACCTGCGGGGTGTGCGCGGCCCGGCAGCCCGCCCGACCTGCCCCCTCCCCCGCAAGCGGGGGAGGGGGCTTCTGTCCTGTGGCCCAACTTGAACACCGCCTACCGAAAGATCCCTTCATATCAATAGGGTATCGGTGCGGCGCCGGTTGTTGGCACCACACATCGGCGGTTCGGGCAGGGCGCGGGGTCAGGCGGCGGGCTGGCGCATGTTGGGCGGCAGGGCGATGCGGGCGGCCTGGAACAGGTGGCCGGCGACGCCGCTGGCGGGGGTGCGCAGGACCGTGGTCTGGCCGCCGGTCTGCAGGGTGACCTCCTGCAGCCGGTCGAGGTCGCGCAGGACGTCGCCCCATTCGGGCTGCAGGCCGGCGACGTCGCAAAGGTTGTGCAGTTCCCTGCGCAGCACCAGGGCCAGGAACGAGCAGAACACGTGGCCGCGGATGGCCGCGTCGGAGGAATGACAGATGGGCCGGGTGCGCATCAGCGCCTTGGCGGTGCGGAACAGCTCCTCGACCTGGAGCAGGTCGCGGTAGCGGAGCATGGCCTGCAAGGGCGTGATGCGGGCCCCTGTCGCTCGGGTTCGGACCCTTGCACCGGCGCGCTAACGGACTGATATACAAGTTAAAATCCATTTCCTGGCGCCAATCCAGTGCCATTTAATTGTTGCCGCTCACTGCCAAATAATTTTTGCCGCACCACCGGCCGACCTGCGGATTGCGCAAGCCGGGCAGCGCACCCGGTCCGCCCCCTCCCTCGCGCGCGGGGGAGGGGGCGGTGTTCGCGGGGCGGCGGAGTCACCGACCGGGAGACCCCTCACCCGCGCCCGCACGGCGGGCGGGTGAGGGGCGCTCCCCGTTCGGCACGGGACCCCGTGCCCGCCCGCCGCACGGGGATCCGGGCATCAGCCCGGGGTGCGCTCGCTCCAGAAGGTGTCGATCTGGGTGCGCCAGTCCTCGCCGGCCTCCGGGTCGAAGGCGCCGGCCTCGATGGTCGGGGCCTGGTCCAGGGCGTCCTCGGAGACGTCCAGGACGAACAGGTCGCCCTCCTCGGTGACCCGCAGGTCGCTCCAGCGGACCGGGATCCATTCCTCGCCGAGGCCCAGGAACCCGCCGTGGGCGAGCAGGACGTAGGCGATGCTGCCCTGCTCGGGGTCCAGCACGACGCTGTCGATGGTGCCGAGCTCCTCGTTCTGCAGGTTGCGCACGTCGGTGCCGACGATGCTGTCGGTGCGCATCAGGCCGGTGCGCTCGCCCACCGGCATGGCGCCGGCCAGCTGCTCCTCGCGCTGGCCCTGCGGCTCCTCGTCCGGGGCGCCCTCCTCCTGCATCTGGGCGCGCTGGTCTTCGTACATGGCGCGCATCTGCGAGACCATCATCTCGCACGCCTCCTGGTTGCCGCGCTCGGCGAACACCTGGGCGGCGTCGTACAGCTCGCGGAAGTCGCGGCGCCATGCGTCGGAGGCCTGCCAGCCCTCCTGCTCGCGCGCCTCGGCCAGCTGCTGGTCGAGCTCCTGCAGGCTCTGCCGGCACTGCTCGGCCTCCTGCTGCTGGCCCTCGGCGGCCTGCTGCTGGGCCAGTGCCGCGCCGCCGCCGAACGCCAGCGCCAGGGCCGCCGCACCGGAAAGCAGGGTGTGCCTGATCGTCATGTAATCCTCCCTTGTCGTCTGCAACCGGCATCGGCTGTGCCGGCCGGCAGGCGTATCAACCCGGCGCCGGCGCGGCGGTTCCCCGGCCGCCCGCCGGGACTTGCGAAAGTGGCAAGGGCGCCGCGGCCGCCTAACGCTTTCGCTTGCAGACGTCGGGCGAACCGGAGGACCTGCGCGCCCGCGGCCGATGCGCCGCGGCGCCCGGCGACGTCTTCGACCGACCTCGATCCTTCCCCGGCCGTAACGAAACACCCGGAGGTTGCGGCGCCGCGTCGCCGGGCCGGTCCGCCGCGGCGCCTCCCGCCCGAACGGCGTTCCCGGCACCGGCCCGACCGGTCTCGAGCCGGGCGACCCCGCGCCGCGCGGCCCGCGGCCCGGCCGTCATGCCGCTGAAACACGGACAACCGGCCGTAAGCATCATTGCGCGCCCCGCGGCCGGCTGGTAAGGACACTGCCATTGCCCCAGACCGGGCACGGCCCCCGCGCCGGTGCGGTGCGCCGCCGCCCGTCCCGTCGATATGCGCGGCCGGCCGGCGTCAAGGCCCGACCCGAGGGGTCCCGTGCCGGACCGCCGCCCCGGATGAGCCCGTAATGCCAGATCGCGCCGGTCGCCGTTTCCGCCTGGGCCCGAGGGTGCGGAGCGTGCTGTTCGCCAGCCCCTGGTACAACCTGATGCTGGGCCGCGCCCGCCCGCGCGAGCTGGCGCTGGTGCCGCCGGACCCGTGGCCCGGCGACCTGGAGCGCGGCGCGGCCATGCTGGCCGGGCTGTACCGGTTCGCCGGCGAGACCCTGGAGACCGCCGAGCCGGCGTTCGACCCCCCCGACATGGGCGAGGACTTCGTCGCCGAGCTGAACGGCTTCGACTGGCTGCGCCACCTGCGCGCGCTGAACGGCGACGGCGCCCGCCGCCACGCCCGCCGGCTGGTGCTGGAGTGGATCGAGCGCCACGACCGCTGGCACCCGCTGCTGTGGCGGTCGGACGTGCTGGGCACCCGCATCGCCTCGTGGGTCGGCGCGCACGACTTCTTCTGCGCCAGCGCCGACGACGCCTTCCGCGAGCGGGTGTTCGCCAGCCTGGCCCGCCAGGTGCGCCACCTGGCCCGCGCCGCGCCGGGCGAGCGGCCCGGCCCGCCGCGCATCGCCGCGGTGCGCGGGCTGGTGCTGGGCGCCCTGGCGCTGGGCGAGGGCGAGCGGCTGGTGCCCGGCGCGCTGCGCGTGCTGGAGCGCGAGCTGGAGCGCCAGGTGCGCCCCGACGGCGGCCACGCCTCGCGCAGCCCGGCCGCCCAGGTCGCCGTGCTGCGCCACCTGATCGACATCCGCGCCGCCCTGCACGCCGCCGCCAACGGCGGCGCCGGTGCGGGCGGGGACGCCGGCGGACCCGGCGCGGAGGCCGGCGCGGAGGCCGGCGCGGAGCCTGGCGCGGACGCCGGCGCCGAGGCCGCCGCCGCGCCGGCGGTGCCGGACGCGCTGCGCCTGGCGGTGGAGCGGATGGCGCCGGTGGTCCGCCTGCTGCGCCACGAGGACCGCGGCCTGGCCCTGTTCCACGGCGGGCAGGAGGGCGAGCCGGGGCTGATCGAGGCGGTGCTGAGCCAGCGCGGCGTCAACGCCCGCCCGGCCAAGGGCGTGCGCTACAACGGGTACGAGCGGGTGCTGGCCGGGCGCACGCTGCTGCTGCTGGACGGCGGGCCGCCGCCGCCGACCGGGTTCGACCGCGACGCCCACGCCGGGCCGCTCAGCTTCGAGCTGTCGGTCGGGCGCGAGCGGCTGATCGTCAACTGCGGCGCCTGGCCGGGGCGCACCGGGCGCGGCGCCGGCTGGCACGCCGCGCTGCGCCAGACGGCGGCGCACTCCACCCTGACCGTGGGCGACACCAGCGCCCCGCCGCTGCGCCCGGACGGCGGGCTGGCCCGGCGCGGCGGGCGCGTATCGGTGGAGCGCAGCGAGCTGGAGGGCGGGGTGCTGCTGGAGGCCAGCCACGACTTCTACGCCAAGGCGTTCGGGCTGATCCACCGGCGCCGGCTGTGGCTGGCCGAGGCCGGCGACGACCTGCGCGGCGAGGACGCCCTGGCCACCGCCCCCGGGCGCACCCCGCGCGCCGCGCCGTTCGCGCTGCGCTTCCACCTGCACCCCGGCACCGCGGTGGAGGCCGCCCCCGCCGGCGCCACCCTGCGCACCGCCGCCGGCACCGCCTGGCGCTTCTTCGCCGAGGGCGGCAGCATCGCGGTGGAGGAGAGCGTCTACATCGGCCACGACGCCGACCGCCGCCCGACCCGCCAGATCGTCGTCTCCGGCACCGCCGGCGGCGACACCGAACCGGTCGTCAAATGGGCCCTCCAGCGCGAAAACGGCGCCGCGGGCGCAGGCGAGCCCGGCGACGAAAGCGAGACCGGCTAGCCGCGCGAGCCGACCCGATCCCGCAGATCACACCGTCATCGCGAGCAAAGCGAAGCGATCCAGTCCCGCGGTGCGGACATTATATCCGTTTTAGAGACCATCCCGCAACTCACACTGTCATCGCGAGCAAAGCGAAGCGATCCAGTCCCGCGGCTTGGACGTTATATCCGTTTTAGAGACCATCCCGCAGCTCACACCGTCCTCGCGAGCAAAGCGAAGCGATCCAGTCCCGATGTCGCCGCGGCAACCCGGCGGCGCTCCGGGTCCCGCCGCCGTGTCTGGATCGCTTCGCTGCGCTCGCGATGACGGAATAGTGTTGCAGGTGACAACCTCATGGATGTGGAACGTCCGGTGCACGACAGCCTGTGCAAGTCCGCGACCCCCGATGCCCGTCCGTTTTTGCGAAGTCCACGCCACCGTTACCGTCCTCGCGAGCGCAGCGACGCGACCCGGTCCCGCAGCCCGGACACCATATCCTTTTTCGCGCTTCCCCGGCAAACCACACCGTCATCGCGAGCAAAGCGAAGCGATCCAGTCCCGCGGTGCGGACATTATATCCGTTTTAGAGACCATCCCGCAACTCACACTGTCATCGCGAGCAAAGCGAAGCGATCCAGTCCCGCGGCTTGGACGTTATATCCGTTTTAGAGACCATCCCGCAGCTCACACCGTCCTCGCGAGCAAAGCGAAGCGATCCAGTCCCGATGTCGCCGCGGCAACCCGGCGGCGCTCCGGGTCCCGCCGCCGTGTCTGGATCGCTTCGCTGCGCTCGCGATGACGGAATAGTGTTGCAGGTGACAACCTCATGGATGTGGAACGTCCGGTGCACGACAGCCTGTGCAAGTCCGCGACCCCCGATGCCCGTCCGTTTTTGCGAAGTCCACGCCACCGTTACCGTCCTCGCGAGCGCAGCGACGCGACCCGGTCCCGCGGCCCGGACGCCATGTCCTTTTTCGCGCTTCCCCGGCAAACCACACCGTCATCGCGAGCAAAGCGAAGCGATCCAGTCCCGATGCCGCCGCGGCAACCGGGCGGCGCTCCGTGTCCCGCCGCCGTGTCTGGATCGCTTCGCTGCGCTCGCGATGACGGAATAGTGTTGCAGGTGATAACATTATGGATGTGGAACGTCCGGTGCACGACAGCCTGTGCAAGTCCGCGACCCCCGATGCCCCGTCCGTTTTTGCGACCTCCTCGTCACCGCTACCGTCATCGCGAGCAAAGCGACGCGATCCAGTGCCGATGTCGCCGCGGCAACCCGGCGCCGCTCCGGGTCCCGCCGCCGTGTCTGGATCGCTTCGCTGCGCTCGCGATGACGGGAAAAGGTGCGCGGGACTAGCCCCGAAAGGATGTGCGATGGGAGGTGCCGGACGCGCCGCCTGGTCGGGCGTGGAGGGAATGCTCTGCAAGTTTGGCGGGAGGATTGTGTCGTCTTCCGGTTGTGATACGCTATCGGCTGGAAGCGTATCGGCGGAGGCGTCATGACAGGCAGGGCATTACGGGCGTTTGCCTGGCTCGCGGCGGCGGTGCTGGCGGCGGGCGCGCGCGCCAGCGGCACGACCTTGTTCCGCTGGCCGGCCGGCGACCTCGCCGCGGGCACCGGCTTCGATGTGAACAGTCTGACGGTCATGGGCGTCCACCCCCTGCGCGACGGCCGCGTCGTGGTCGGCGCCCAGGACCCGCTGCTGGCCCTGCTCGACGCCGACGGCACGCCCGTCTGGGAACGGCGCGGGCAGATCGCGAATTTCATTGACCAGACCTTCGGCCGGTCCATCCCGCGTGTCCGCGGACGGCACGGTGGTCCGGTTCGGCTACGAGGCGGACGGCGGCCCGCCGCCGGAGGTCGCGCTGGCCGGGCCGGCCGAGGTCGCGCTGGACGGCACCACCTACGAGCTGCGCCTGACCGTGACCGACCGCGGCGGCGGCATCGGCAGCCTGGAGATCCGCGTCAACGGCGCCGTCATGGCCCCGCGCCAGGTCGAGATGCCCCGGGCGCCCGAGGGCCGGCGCGCCGGCCGCATCCGGGAGCTGACCGCGCTGCTCGAGCTGCCGCCGGGGCGGCATCGCGTGGAGGCGGCCGTCGGCAACGACGAGGGCACGGCGCGGTCCGAACACGCGGCGGCCGAGGTCGTGGTGCCGGGCGAGGCGACCCGGGTCCGCCTGCATGCCCTGGTGGTGGGCGTGGACGACTACCGCGACGACCGGTTCGACCTGGAATACGCCGCCGGCGATGCGCACGCGGTGGCCGACCTGCTGCACGAGGCGGGCGGCCCGCTGTTCGCCGGCACGCCCCGGATCGAGCGGCTGACCGACCGGCAGGTCACCGTGGCGGCGATCGAGGCGGCGGTCGACCGGATGGCGGCCGACATCGCGCCGTCGGACGTGTTCGTGCTGTACCTGGCCGGGCACGGCCTGACCGGCGATAATGGCCGGTACCACTTCCTGCCGTCGGACTTCGTCTATGCCAACGACGAGGCGCTGCGCGACCGGACCCTGAGCGAGGAGCGCCTGGTCGACCTGGTCGCCCGCGTGCCGGCGCTGAAGATGCTGGTGATCCTGGACACCTGCCATGCCGGCGGCGCGATCGACGGGCTGACCGGCGAGCTCTGGGCGCGGGTCGCCTCGGCCCGCGCCATCGAGGAGGTCTCCGCCCTGCGCCGGCTGGACCGCGCCACCGGCCGGGCCGTGCTGGCCGCCACCACCGAGCTGACGGTGGCGCTGGAGGGCTACGACGGCCACGGCGTGTTCACCTATGCGCTGCTGCGCGGCCTGGAGGGCGCGGCCGATGCCGAGCACGGCAACCGCGACGGCGTGACCGACATCAACGAGCTGAGCGCCTACATCGAGGACATGGTCCCGCGCCTGACCCTGGAGCGCTGGAACAGCGAGCAGTTCCCGATGCGCGCGCTGAACGGCCAGTCCTTCCCGATCGCGGTGCACCGGTGACCGACCGGCCCGACCCGCCGCCCGGCCCGGCCAGCCCGGCCGACGCCCCGAAGGACAGGGACCCGAAGGACGAGGACCGGCCGGGCGTGGAGGAGATCGCCACCGCGGTGCTGACGGCGCTGCGCGCCTGGGACGCCGCGCGGACCGCGCCGTCCCGAAAGCCGCGCTGGAGGACATGGCCGGCCGCCGTGGCGGGGTTCGTCATGGCGCACTGGGTGCTGCTGGCGTTCCTCGGCTCGGCCGTCCTGCTGCTGATCGCGGGTTCACCACCGTCCGTTCCGGCCGATCCCGTTGCATGAAACTGCGGGGAGGCGAGAGATATACCTGAATGTTCATTCAGGCATGACCATCCCGTCTTTGCGAGTTCACACCGGCCGTGGCGGCCGATCCCGTTGCATGAAACTGTGGGGGCGCCGGAGATATACTTGGTCATATGGACAGGTATTATCACACCTCTTTGCGAGCGTAGCGAAGCAATCCAGTGGCGCCGCGAGCGCGGTCTGCGGCATTTCGGACCCGCCACCGCCGGGACTGGACCGCTTCGCTCCGCTCGCGGTGACGGCGTGGGGAACGACGGCAAGAGTCCAGCCCGCCACGGTCGTGTGGCCCCGTCGCCGCTTTACGGCGTCTTTGCAAGGTCCCCGCGGCTGGCCGGGTCCGCTGGGTGAAACCGTGGGGGAGGCGGCCCAGCGAGCCTTGTTAATTGTAAGCGTAGCGAAGCAATCCAGTGGCGTGGTACGCCAAGTCTACGGCATTTCGGACCCGCCACCGCCGGGACCGGGCCGCGTCGCTTCGCTCGCGGTGACGGCCCGGGTGCGAATGATGCAAGTCCGGGCCGCGGTCGCGCGGTGTCGTCGCTGCTTCCCTGCATCTTCGCAAGGTCCCAGCGCTCGGCCGAGTCCGCCGGATGGAACCGTGAAGAGGCCGGCCGTCGGAGCATTGTGTCTTGTTGGCGCCGGGCACGATGCCTCGCTGACCTAGCGGCTGGCGTTCGTGCGGGACACGGCCCGCCCGCCCGCGGGCCACCCGGCGCCGGAGACCTGGCGCGATCCGCACGCCCTGACCCTGCTGGGGCATTTCCATCGCGTGTCCGATCCCGGCCGGGCCCTCGCCCAAGACCGCGAGGCCCTGCGGCATCGCCCGCGACTGGCGGAAGCGCACTACGGCATGGCCGTCCCGGCGGCGCGGGCCGCCGCCGGCCGGTGACGGAGCTGAGGCCGGCGGTCCGTCGTCTTGACGTTCTGGGACAAATGTCCTATCGTGTTTTCTCCGGACCGGCCGCGGAGACAGCGACGATGGTTTCGACAGCGACGAGACAGACCCCGAAACGGCCCACCCGGCCCGTCCCGGCGACCGGTGCAGCACGCCGCGGATCCCGTTGCAAACGCTGCAGAATGCCGGTTTCCGCGTGTTTTCCAAAGGGTTAGTGTGCAACATGGCGGTTGCGTCGGGGTTGCACGGCCGATGCGCGCGTTGCGCCGTGCCGGACTACTCCGCCGGCGCGGTGCCGGCCACGGTACCGGCCACGGGGGCGGTCAGGGCGGCGGGGGCGGCGGCCAAGCCGTGCAGGCTGCCGCCGGTGTCGGTGCCGTCCAGGATGGCGACGTGGACGCCGACCACGAAGAACCCGTCGTCGTCTTCCACCAAAAGCGGCGATCCGGAATCGCCGAAGGTCGCCGCGCAGTCGTGCAGCAGCAGGTCGGCGCCGGCGCGGCTGCCGATCAGCCGGCAGTCCGGGTCGGCGGACAGCACGTGCGCCCAGTCGCGCCGGTACCCGGCCAGCAGCACGCGCAGCCCGTCGGCCTCCCCGGCCGCGGCCACCCGCCACGGGATCGGCTCGACCGCGACCGGCCGGGCCAGCTCCAGCAGCGCCCAGTCGCGCCCCAGGGTGTCGATGTCCGCCGGGTTCCGCGCGCCCGGGCGGTAGCCGTCCGGCACGCGCAGCACGGCCCCGACCGAGTGGGCCGCGTACCGGTCGCGGTGATAGCCGGCGACGAAATGGATCATCCGCGGCGACATCCAGCGGCGGCGCCGGTCGTCGTAGACGCAGTGCGCGGCGGTCAGCACCAGCTGCGGGGCGACCAGCACGCCGGTGCAGAACCCGCCGCTGCTCCGGTTGATCCGGCCGATCGCGGTCCACGGCCACGCGGTCGGCTCGATCGAGCGGCGCTGGTCGCGGCCGTTCGTGTCCGGGCCGGCGGTCGCCTGCATGGCGGCGCCCGCCGCGCACGCCAGGGCGAGGACGGCGGCCAGACGGCGGGCGCGTCGGCGGATCGGCATGGCTCTCGCAAGGGCGGTGGCGCGGCGCTCGGTCTGTCGTTATAGCAGCATCGGCGCCGGCATGCGACCGCCGGATCCGGCCGGGCGGCCCCGGGCGATCCCGGGCGGCCGCGCCGCCCCGCAGCCGGTGCGCCCGCCTCAGGCGCCGTGCGCGGCGGCGGCGGCCGGGCCGCGGGCGTCGCCGAACGCGTCGTGCTCCACCGCCCAGCGGTAGGTGGCGGCCAGCCCCTCCTCCAGCCCGATCCGGGCCCGCCAGCCGAGCGCGGTCAGCGCCGACACGTCGAGCAGCTTGCGCGGCGTGCCGTCCGGCCGGCTCGGGTCGAACGCCAGCGCGCCGCGGAACCCGACCACGCGGCAGACCAGCTCGGCCAGGTCGCGGATGGTCACGTCGGTGCCGGTGCCGACGTTGACGTGCGCTTCCCCGGTGTAGCGCTCCAGCAGGAACACGATGGCGTCGGCGCAGTCGTCGACGTGCAGGAACTCGCGCCGCGGCGTGCCGGTGCCCCACACCACCAGCCGGTCGTCGCCGCGCCGCGTCGCCTCGTGCGCCTTGCGCATCAGCGCCGGGGCGACGTGGCTCGACTCCAGGTCGAAGTTGTCGTTCGGGCCGTACAGGTTGGTGGGCATGGCCGAGACGAAGTCGCAGCCGTGCTCGCGGCGGTACGCCTGGCACAGCTTGATGCCGGCGATCTTGGCCACGGCGTACCACTGGTTGGTCGGCTCCAGCGGGCCGGTCAGCAGCGCGTCCTCCGGCATCGGCTGCGGCGCGAACTTCGGATAGATGCAGCTCGAGCCCAGGAACAGCAGGCGCGGCACGCCGGCGCGCCGGGCCGCGTCGACCAGGTTGGCCTCGATCATCAGGTTCTCGTAGAGGAACGCCGCCGGCAGCCGGTCGTTGGCCAGAATGCCGCCGACGCGGGCCGCGGCGACGATCACCGCGTCCGGCCGCGCGGCCGCCATGAAGTCCTCGACCTCGGCCTGGCGGGTCAGGTCGACTCGGTCGCGGCCGGCGGTCAGCACCTCGCAGGGCTCGCCCGCCAGGCGGCGGACCACCGCGCTGCCGACCATGCCGCGATGGCCGGTCACCCAGATGCGCCGGCCGGCCAGCGGGAAGTGCACGGGAGCGGTCATGATCTCGGATCCCCGGTTGCGGCCGACGCGGCGGCTCAGGCGAAGTTGCCGTGGCGGCGCAGCTCGCGCTCGACCGCCTTCAGGTCGGACCGCACCATCTCCGCGACCAGCTCGGCGAAGCTGGTGCGGTGCTGCCAGCCGAGCGTCTCGCGCGCCTTGGTGGGATCGCCCTGCAGCAGCTCGACCTCGGTCGGCCGGAAATAGCGCGGGTCGACCCGGACCAGGACGGCGCCGGTGCGCGCGTCGATGCCGACCTCCTCCACGCCGCGGCCCCGCCAGACGACCTCGCGGTCGACCTCGGCGAAGGCCCGCTCCACGAACTCGCGGACCGAATGGACCTCGCCGGTGGCCAGCACGTAGTCGTCCGGCTGCGGCTGCTGCAGGATCCGCCACATGCCCTCGACATAGTCGCGGGCGTGGCCCCAGTCGCGCATGGCGTCCAGGTTGCCGAGGTACAGGGTGTCCTGCCGCCCCAGGTGGATCGCCGCCACGGCGCGGGTGATCTTGCGGGTGACGAAGGTCTCGCCGCGGATCGGGCTTTCGTGGTTGAACAGGATGCCGTTGCACGCGTGGATGCCGTACGCCTCGCGATAGTTGACGGTGATCCAGTAGGCGTACAGCTTCGCCGCCGCGTACGGGCTGCGCGGGTAGAACGGCGTGGTCTCGCGCTGCGGGATTTCCCGGACCTTGCCGTACAGCTCCGAGGTCGACGCCTGGTAGAAGCGGGTCGTGCCGACGCGGTCCAGGATGCGGATCGCCTCGAGCAGGCGCAGCGTGCCCAGGGCGTCGGCGTTGGCGGTGTACTCCGGGGTCTCGAAGCTGACCTGGACGTGGCTCTGGGCGGCCAGGTTGTAGATCTCGGTCGGCTGGGTTTCCTGGATCAGGCGGATAATGTTGGTCGCGTCGGTCAGGTCGCCGTAGTGCAGCGTGAAGACGATGTTGGCCTCGTGCGGGTCCTGGTAGAGGTGGTCGACCCGCTCGGTGTTGAACGAGCTCGACCGACGCTTGACGCCGTGCACCCGGTAGCCCTTGGCCAGCAGCAGCTCGGCCAGATAGGCGCCGTCCTGCCCGGTGGCGCCGGTGATCAGGGCAATCTTCTCGGACATCCCGCCTCGGCCCTTTGTGGTCCCGGCGCGTGCATCGCCCCGCCGGGCGACCGCGGCAGCCGGCGCAGTTCGCGCGGGTGCTCTACCACCGCCGGGCGGGGGAGGGCAATCCCGCCCACGGGCTAGTCGGCGCGCCCGGCCCGAGCCCGGCTGCAGGCACGCTCCGCGCCGACGCGACGGCGCCGGACTGGGTTGCACCCGAAGGCGCACATTTCGTAGAGCATGCATTCGGATGTTATGTCAAATGCGCGATAAGTTGGATCTATCGGGGATCACACCGCGCAGGACGTTGATTCTCCTAGTAGAACGCATTTTATATATTACTCCCTGGCACGATTACAGATTGTGATCCCAGGTTGATACGGGTGGATCCGCATATCCTGATATTGAGCTAATCCAAAAGACGGACTACAGACCGTGGCACTCGCGTCGAGAACAGGAGCAGTGCTCATGGCAATCGATACCCGGTCTGGAAGCGTGCCGGCGGCGGCCGAAGTTGGCCGCTTTGGCATCCACGAGGTGAGGTTGACCGCCTCCGGCGACTACTCGAACCCGTATCAGCAGGTGTCGGCGACAGCCCGCTTCACCGGGCCGAACGGGGAAACTGCGGAGATTCCGCTGTTCTGGGACGGCGGCGACGAATGGGCGTTCCGTTATGCGCCCGAAACAGTCGGAGCCTGGAGCTGGACTATCGAGTCCAACGACTCCGGACTGTCCGGTCGGTCCGGGACCTTTGACGTGACGGCGTCGTCGAATAAGGGCGGCATACAAATCATTCCGGACAACCCGCACCACATGCAGTATCAGGATAGCAGTCCATATTATCTTGCTGGCGATACGCAATGGGGCTTGATGTCTGATGTTCCTTCCGAGAAATATAACGAGACGACATTTCGTGAGTACGTTGATACCCGTGCAAATCAGGGGTTCAATTACATACACGCCAACGTGGGTCACTGGCCACCCAATCCAGGAGAAATCAATACTAATACTGGTGGTAAAATTTGGACCGAGATGGGGAGCTTGATCAATCCAGAATTCTTCAAGGTTGTTGATGAGCGCGTTGAATATTTGAACGATCAGGGTATCACGGCCGGGCTCATGCTGGCGTGGGCGCAAATGTGGGAACAGCTTGATGCTGCGGAGAGGTTGGAATATGCACAATATTTTACAGCACGGTATGGCGCGTACAATGTAATCTTTATCGTGACTGGCGAATATCATGAGACGCTTACTGTCTCAGCATATGATGCCATCGGTCGGACAATTGCCGATACCGATCCCCATGACCGGTTGATTACCATACACCCGACAGGTCACAGTGAAGGCTCCATTGAACGGGATTATGCGGACGCCGATTGGCAAGCGTTCGGGGATTTTCAGCAACTTGTGAATGATGATCTTTACCAGCGTGATTTTTACCAGAGTATCCTGGACGTCCGGGATCACGACAAGCCGGTGGTAAACTCGGAGTATGGATATTATGAGTCGATATATGGCAGTAGTCTCGAAGAGACGCGAGAAAATAGCTGGGACATTGCCATGGCCGGCGGCTATGCGATTACCGGCTTCGGCTCGACGTTTCGAAGTGGTACGTCATATGAAGGGACATTTCATGTTGACAATCCGAGGAATGATGGCTGGGAGGACGACATCCAGCATCTATTCTCGTTCTTCAAAGCCCAGGACTTCTGGGAACTGGTCCCGGCGGATGACGCGATCAGCGGCGGCGGCGTTCAACACCTTCTGGCCGACTGGTCCGACGGTGACCTGATCGCCTACAGTCGCGACAACGACGGCCATATTACGATAGACACCGGCGCGATGACGGCCGGCACGGCGGCTGTGCAGCTCTACGACCCGCGCACGGGCGCCTACTCGGCCAGGGGCGAGGTTGCCGTGGGGCAGCAGCTCGTGCTCGATGTCCCGGACGCCAGGGACTGGGTGTTCGTCATCGATCAGACCGGCACTGTCGGGTCCGGAGACGGCGGGGGCGGGACGCCGCCGCCGCCGCAGGAATTGCTGATCGAGGCGGAGGACCTCACCCTGTCGGGGGGATACTATGTCGAGAGCCGTGCCTCGACCTCGGGCGGCCAGGTGATCCGGGGCGGCAAGCAGGACATGCAGGCCTCGACCGTCTTCGACGGCGCGCCCGGGACCTACGTCCTGACCGTCGGCTACGTCGACGAGGACGACGGGGCCGGCAGCCTCACGCTCAGGATCAACGGCACGGCGATCGGCACCATCCGGCAGGACCAGACCGACACCGGGTGGCAGTACCTGGAGCATGCCGTCGACAACGTGACCCTTGCACCGGGCGACCGGATCACGATCGAGGGGGACCGGCACGACGGCGAGATGGCGCGGGTCGACTATTTGACGCTTGCCCCCCTGTCCGGCGCATTCGGGGACGATCCGGACGTGGCCGCCTGGCATGGCTCCAGTCCTGAAACCGATCTCCTTCTTGCCTGACGGCCCGGATCGTCAACTCGGCCTCAGTGCGTGTTGATGCGGCGGAGGATGTGTGTTCTCCGCCGCGTCTCCGGCCTCTGGCCTGTGGCCGGGCACAGGTTCCGGCATGCTGCCCTTCGATGGGATTGGGATCGGGCGTTCCGGTCGTATTGTTGTCCGCTCGGTGAAAGGGCGAGCGACCAGCCGCCGCCTGCGCATGTTATCAGAGTCTTGCCAAGTTGAAGACCAGCTGGCGTTCATCAATACTTAAGAAATGCATCCAGGCTATCGGGATGAAGGCGACAAACAGACACACGCTTGCGACTGCTTGGCCAAATCCCGTACCAGGAACCAATATCAAAACCATCAAGCCAACTATTGTTAGCATACCTGTTGTGATCATGCCAGCGAGCCGTGGCTTGAAGGGCGGCAACAGACGAGCGCTTACAAACAAAAGCAAAAGCCCATCAAAAAGCGCTCGCAGCGCCCATGCAAAAGCCGCTCCCTCAATACCAAAAGCGCCCACCAACAGCCATAGACCACACAAATAGAGAGGAACTTGCAGCATCTGAAGCTTTGCAAAAATGTCCGGTCTTCCAGCTGCTAGTATTAATCCACTCGGTAATTGTGCTACCGAATTGAAAAAAATGCCGACAAGAAGCAGCTGCATTACACGGTAGCTCTCCGCCGAAAACGATTCCCCCATCCATAACTCGAGCAAAATGGAAGCAAACCCGATGCCCAAAATGGCTATAGGAGTCATAACGATATAAATGTACCGAAGCGAGCGTTCATATAGAATAAACGTCCTTTGTGGATTGGAAATCCAAAAAGCCGCTAGTAACGGAAAGACAACACCGAGCAGAGAATTTGGCAGTATCAGAAGTTTTATGATTATTTCACTAGGTGTCACATAGTAAGCCACTGCGGTCACCGAAATGATGCTTCCAATAATGACACGATCTGCATACAGGAAAACGGGTGCAAGTAGATTTCCGACCGTCATCCATCCACCGAACACAAAAAACGGCTTAATCAGAGAGCGGGAAAAACGACCGGACCTCACTTTTTCAACTGAATTAAAAGAAACATAAAATAGCAGGGACCATGTAAGCAACCTTCCAAAGAGGAGTGTCCCTATTAAAATCTCCAGATCATCAGTAAACATTGCCGCGGTGGCTGGACCGGCGAAGGTTATGGAGCCCTGAATTAGTTTGACAAAGAAAATAGCCCGAAAATTCTGATATGCCTCGACCACCCCTTGTAGACCCGAAGTGCTTACAACAAGGGGCAAGCCCAGGGCAACCAAATAGAATCCGCTGAGCGTCTGTTCCTGTAGTTCAATTGGAAGGCTCAGCACGGATTGCACAAACCATGGAGCCAGCAAAACGAGACTGAGCCCGCCGAACAAGCCCAGGGAGGACATGAGCGCCAGACCTGTCCAGAAAATCGATGGCACTATGGACCGGTCGTCACCGCCGAGTCGCCGTGCAATCATTTGCGTCATTGCACGCCCCAGACCCATGTCAAAAAGGCTAAAGTACCCAACGGTTGCCCAGGCCAAAGTGAGAATTCCAAATTTTGCTGTCCCGATCCTTTCAACAAGTATTGGAATTGCCGCCAGGGCAATAAATACTGGTATCCCAACCCCAAAGAGGTTCCAAAGGACGTTACCGGCAATTCTTCTGCCAGTGATCAGATGTGGTAGGTCGCGTGACAAAGTTTTAATCTCTCTCAGTCCAATGCACTCTTAATAATTTTCGTGGCCTATCACATAAACACCACCGCACCGTATGTAGCATCTGAGCTCGCTTCTTAAAGCGATATTCCTTTTTTTCCTTTCCAGACGGCAGCATTAAAAGGGCGCTAAATAAAGCTAATTTTGCAGTGGAAGCAGCTAGTGCCGTAATCAAGCAAACCACTGTATAAACTTTACCTTTATGTTTGAGATGAAAATAAACGGAATTTGTCATAAACCAGTCTACGAGATGAATTTCATCAACAGCGCTTGTACTTTGGCCGCCAAGATGAATAATGCGCCCGCCAGGGAGATACCAAATCTGCCATCCCTTGAGCATCGCCCGATAGCAATAGTCAGGCTCCTCACCGTACATGAATAGATTTTCATCCAGACCGCTAATTTGTTCATAGACTGAGCGGCGGATCATCATGAAGGCGCCCATTGCCCACGCCACGGGATGGGACGTTGCAATCCTCTCCGGTTGAAATCCGAAAGAATCAAGGTATTTTTTGCTAAAAAAGATGCTGGATAAAGCAATTCGCAGCTTTGAGCCGCCCGTCACTATTGTCCATATGCTGGGAAACTCATCGCCATAGCAGGGCTGGAAAGAAAGATCTGCATTCAGCACTTTGCAGGTCGAGATCCCAATTGCGCCGTTATCATCCATGACTCTGAGGGTAGCCTGAATCGCTCCTGGCAAGACAATGGTGTCCGGGTTCAATAGCAATATGTAGCGTCCAACTGATTGAGCCATTGCCTGGTTGTTAGCAGTCGAGAAGCCAACGTTTACAGAGTTCAAGATCAATTTTACATCTGGGAAAAATTGGTTAACCATTTCTCCAGATTCGTCAGTAGACGCATTGTCAACGACAAATATTTCAATACAAATATCTCCAACATTTTCCTTAATCGAACGAAGGCACTGTGAAAGAAGATCGCGCGTATTGTAGCTTACAATAATAATTGAAACATCAATCATCACGCCTTCGCTGTGACAAGCGAGCTTATCGGCATGTGTAGGTGGCATGTCTGGTCCTTTTTTGTTCGATTGCAGTAAATTGCGAAGAAAGGTCATTCGTCAATCCACGTGCTAATCGCGGTTCTTGTGTGCGGCGGTCATGCTCCGGCGTTGTCATTGACGGTCTAAGTCAAATCTCTATCGTGGAACATTATCGAATATATTCTATCGGAAAGTATGGGTGGCACAAGCCTAGTTACGGGATCGGCATGATGAGACCGGACCCACGACGGCCACAGTTTTCTATCGGTTCCCAGTGTCGGAGACTGGCGCGCACGGCGACTCCGACCGGACTTTTTCCCTTCGCACATCTTCACCCAATTCCCAAATGCCGCCCCAACCGAATGTGAGGTTAGCCGAACAGGGCGGATCTGGAAACGAGAAACGCCATTTTCGCCGAATGGAAGGGTCGCGCCGTTGCGCGTGGTGTACGACCGGGCGTCGCCGCGCGTACTCCACGCGCCGGGACGGGATCCGCGCTAGCCTCGCCGGCCTTTCCCATGCTGAAGCCGGCACCGGCTCAGCATGATAAAGGCGTCCGAGGCCTAGTGCCCCGTCCGCGAAAAAAGATTCCCTTTGGCGCGCTCGTGCTTGCGGATGATGGTATCGGCGCTGGCGGTCCAGACGAACGGCTTTGGCGCGTGGTTGCGATCGTTGAGGTAGCGGTTGATCGCGGTCTGCACGGCGACGATGCTGCGGAAGATGCCGCGGCGCAGACGCCGGTTGGTCAGCTCGGCGAACAGGCGCTCAACCAGGTTCAGCCAGGAGGCCGAGGTCGGCGTGAAGTGCATATGGAACCGCGGATGCCGCTCAAGCCAGCGCCAAACCTTGGGATGGCGGTGCGGGCTGTCGTTGTCGACGATCAGGTGGACGTCGAGGTGGGTCGGGACCTCGCGGTTGATCCTGGCCAGAAAGCGAAGGAACTCTTGATGCCGGTCGCGCATCATGCATTGGCTGATCACGTGGCCGGTCTGCACGTTGAGGGCGGCGAACAGCGTGGTCACGCCGTGGCGCTTGTAGTCGTGCGTGCGCGTGGCCGCATGGTCGGCAGTCATCGGCAGCGGCGCCTGGGTCCGGTCGAGGGCCTGGATCTGGCTCTTCTCGTCCACCGACAGCACCACGGCATGGTCGGGCGGATTGAGGTACAGGCCGACGATGTCGCGCACCTTGTCGACGAAGGCCGGGTCGTTCGAAACCTTGAAGGTTTTGACCAGGTGCGGCTTGAGGCGGTGCTCGCGCCAGATCTTCTGGATCGTCGTCCTGCCCAGCCCGACCGCCCGCCCCAGCGAGCGCGTGCTCCAGTGGGTCGCCTGCGGCGGCGTCTCGTGCCGGGTCTTGTCGACCACCTCCCGCACCTGGTCGGGCGTTACCGTCGCCGGCCGGCCCGAACGGGGACGGTCGTGCAGCAGCCCGTCCACACCCTCGGCGCGGAAGCGCTCCTGCCAGCGCCACACCACGCGCTTGGACTTGCCGACGGCTCGCGTGATCGCCATCGTGCCCAGCCCGTCAGCGGACAGCAGCACGATCTTCGCCCGCCAAACATGCTTGTTCGGCGTGCCGGGCGCCCGCACCAGCTGCTCCAGCCGGGCCCGCTCCGCCGCCGTCAGGTCAATCTTTGGTTCTTTCGCCATGCACCCCACATAGGGGTGCGCCGGCGCCGTCGGAACCTTTTTTCACGGACAGGACATTAGCTCTGCCCATCTTTAGGCATATGAAGTGCGTACTCTATTTTACTGTTCATATGGCCCGGCTGATCGCTTACGGTCGCATATCGCCGCTTCACCATTCTTACGGATCCGCATGCAGCCAAGCCGAATCAGGGTGACCGACCGCGTCACCGGGCGGCCGTTACAGGCCGCGCCGAGCGCCTTCGCCGGCTGACCGGTACGGACAGCAAGAATCTACAAGCCCCCGACACCGGACATGGCTTAGATTCCAAAAAAAAACCGAAAGTGCCTTTACATGCATCCAGGGGAGGGTTATTAACTTCAATGCGGAATTCTGTCAATCATGTGGCTTCACTATTGGAACGGTCATGTATCATCCGAATTTCCCGCTTCCTGCGTACATCCGGGACGAGCCGGCAATCCGACGGCTGCTGTCGGCCGCGGCACGTCTGCGACGGCAGGCGCATTACGATCCGCGGCACCGCCACAAGCTTCTGGCCATCGCCGAGCAGATAGAAGACCTGTGCCGGCGCCCGTCCCTGAGCATGGACGCTGGCGAAGCGATGCGCCTCGACACCGTGCCGAATGCAGCGGAGCTGCCCTGGTCCCGAAGGCAGGCAGAGGCGTAACTAGTTCAGACTTCTGTCGTTGAGTTCCTTGGAGACGGCGGCGAAGAGCCGCGCGAGGAACCGCTTGCTCTCCTGGTCTTCGGCCGTGCAGGCGAGCGCCCGCGCGATCACCGGCGCGGACACAATCAAGCCTTGGTCCTCGACGTGCCGCTCCAGCAGTTCGGCCAGCAGACAGGTGTCCAGACTCATAACGTTTTAACCACGCCTCTAAGCTGTAGTTCAGTTGCCGGCTCGTTCATCGAGTATCAACATATCGGATAAGAAAAATCAATACAAATCATAGGGCCGCGATTTCAGCTGGGATGGGCATAACCTCACGCGCGCTCCGGTTTGGACGATAACGCCACACGGTGGATGGGGCACGGCGCGGCGCTCAGGATGCCGCCCCGCGCTCCGCCAGCACCCAGGCCCGGCCCAGGCAGGCGCGCAGCCGGGGATAGTCGATCCCGGCGTCGCGGCGCCGCTCGGTCGGAATGTGCTTCAACTGCAGGATGGCGTCGATGCCGAGCGGACCCAGCACCTCCTCCAGGGCCCCGGTGTCGGGCTCGTCGCGTCCCTCGACGACCAGCAGGCGCTGGCCCTCGTGGTCCAGGCAGGCGACTCGGCGCGGGCCCAGCCGGCAGCGCGCCGCCGTCTCCGCCGCCAGGGCGTAAAGGGGGCGGCCGCCGGCCGGCCGGGTCGGACAGCGCCCCAGCAGCCACAGCCGGCCGCGCCGGTCGACCCAGCCGGCGTCGCCGGTGCGATGCCAGACCGTCTCGCCGACGCGGATCCCGGTCGCGCTGCCGCCGCGGCCGCCGTCCAGAAAGCCCGGCACCACGTGCGGGCCGGCCACGACGATCTCGCCGGGCTCGCCCGCCGGGACCGCCTCGGCGGCGAACGCCTCCGGCTCGAACGGCCCGACGGGGTCACCGAACCGGTCGGGCAGCACCGCCACCTGCACCTCCGGCACCGGCGGGCCGGCCAGCAGGCCCCACCCGGAGGCCATCGCCCACAGGTCGGTGTCGGTCACCTCCGGCCAGGCGATGTGCGCGATCGGCCCGGCCGCGCCGGAGCCGTAGGCCGCGACCAGCGCCGCCCCCGGCGCCGCCAGCGCCAGCCGGTCGAGGATGTCGGGGAACACCGGCTCCCCCCCCCCGCGCCCGCCGCGGGGGCCCCCCCGCCGCCCGCCCCCCCCCCCCCCCCGCCCCCCCCCCCCCCGGCGGGCGCGCGGCGCGG
>Ga0081527_100294_pt1 | contig 31858 bp, 32 predicted proteins | sample HotLakmasection5_FD_70992 | JGI IMG/M metagenome (GOLD analysis project Ga0081527, IMG submission 70992) | Hypersaline microbial mat communities from Hot Lake, Washington, USA - Section #5 (SPADES assembly) (version 2) | ecosystem: Environmental > Aquatic > Non-marine Saline and Alkaline >... | reverse complement strand
GGGTGGGGGTGGGGCCCCGCCCGGTGGTCGTCGGCCTGCCGACGTGGGCGTGGCTGACCGCCGGGGGGATCACCCTGCTCGGCGCGGCGGCCTCGATCGAACGGCTCGGGCAGACCCCGAGCGAGGCCGCGCGCCGGGTGGCGAACGGCCTGCGGGATCCGCGGCGGACGTGACCGCCGGCGCCGTCGACGCGCGTCTATCCACAGCGTGGCCGGTGCCGATCGTGCGCTGTCACTCCCGGGACGTAGGGTCGTGTTGTGGGAGGAAGGGGCCTGCTGTACGGTTCGAGGGTCCGCGCGGGGCCATCACGGCTCCGCGCGCCGTTCGTCACCGCCGACCGCCCGCGGCCGGCGCCGATCGAACGACAACGGACCCGAGACACGGTCCACGACCGCTCGTCGATCGCCCGGCGCGATGCACCGGCTCGACGGACGACGTGTGATCGCGACGATCGGTCCGCAGGACGCACCCCTGCCCCTGACGGCGGACGTCATGCGATGAGCGTGACGGCCGCGACCGCGGGGGCCACAACACCGGCTGGGACCCGCCCCGGGTGCCCGCGCCGGCCCGCACCGCGCAGCTGCGCGGAGCGGCGCGACCAGAGGAGGTGCCCGTGCGCCGCTACGAGATGATGGTTCTTATCACCGACCGCCTCGACGAGGAGTCGGCGGCCGCTGCGTTCGAGAAGGCCAAGCAGATCCTGGCCGATCAGGGCGGCAAGCTGCTCGAGGACGCCTGGTGGGGCAAGCGCAAGCTCGCCTACGAGATCGACAAGCGCGACCACGGCTTCTACGGCGTCCTCGACTTCGAGGCGACCTCTGACGCGGTCGGGGAACTCGAGCGGCAGCTCAAGATCTCCGACGACATCACGCGCTTCAAGACCGTCCGGCCGGAGACCCGGGTCCGCACGGCCTAGGTCCACCGTCCCGCGGCCCGTCCTCCCACGACGGCCCGTACGTGTGACATCGACGACCAGGAAGGTCTTGACCATGGCGTTCGAATCCAACTTCATCACCTTCATCGGCAATCTGACCGACGATCCCGACCTGCGCTTCACCCAGGGAGGAGCACCTGTCGCCTCCTTCCGGGTCGCCTCCAACCGCCGGTTCACCGACCGGGCGGGCAACCAGCAGGAGGAGACCACCTTCCTCAACGTCAACTGCTGGCGGGATCTGGCCGAGAACGCCGCAGAATCGCTCAAGAAGGGCGATCGCGTCATCGTCATCGGACGGGTCCGGGTCCGCAGCTACGAGAACCGCGAGGGCCAGACCGTCTGGACCACTGAGATCGAGGCGGACGAGATCGCGCCCAGCCTGCGCTGGGCCCGGGCCGAGGTCACCCGCACGTCCGGTGGTTCGAGCGGCGGCGCGGGCGGTGGCAGCTCGAACACCCCACCGCCGCCGTCCGACGACGACGTGCCCTTCTGACCCCGTGGCCCCGGTCGATCTCGATCACCCGTCCGGGGCCACCGACCGAACGACCCACACGGCGCCGGTGGACAACCGCCGGCCGCGCCCTCTCCAAGGAGCCCGTCCATGCCGCCCCGCAGCGCAGCCAAGCCCAAGGATCGCAACAAGCCCCGCAAGCCCAAGCCCTGCCCCTTCTGCACGCAGGGCGTCGAGTACATCGACTACAAGGATCTCTCGACGCTCAAGCCGTTCCTGAACGAGCGCGCGAAGATCAAGGCACGCCGTACCACCGGCGTCTGCGCCAAGGATCAGAAGATGCTCGCGGCAGCGGTCAAGAACGCCCGCGAGATGGCGCTGATCCCCTACACGACCCGCTGAGGAGGTCCCGACGATGAAGGTCATCCTCACCGACGAGGTCGACAACCTCGGTCTCCCCGGCGACGTGGTCGACGTCGCCGACGGGTACGGCCGCAACTTCCTGCTGCCCCGCGGTCTCGCCATGCGGGCCACCCCGGGCGCGATGAAGCAGGCCGACGCCCTCACGCGGGCACGCAAGGCGCGTGAGGCGAAGACCCTCGACAGCGCGCAGGCCTCCAAGGCCGCCCTCGAGGCACGCACGCTGCGCATCCCGGTGCGGGTCGACGAGCGGGGTGGGCTGTACGGCTCCGTGACGGCCAACGACGTGCAACGGGTGCTCAAGGAGCGGGGCCACGAGATCCCGCGCAAGCGGATCGAACTCAAGGGCTCGATCAAGGAGATCGGGACCTACGAGGTCCCCGTCCACGTCCACCCCCAGGTCGCGGCCACGGTGGTCGTCGAGGTCGTCGACCAGGAGGGCCGACTCACCCGCGATGCCGGCGGCGGACTGGTCGATGCCGAGGCGGTGGCAGCGGCCGCCGCCGAAGCCGCCACCGGCTCCGACACCGACGAGGACGCGCTCAAGCAGCAGGCGCTGGAGGCTGCTGAGGAGTACGAGCAGCAGCAGGCCCGGCTCGCCGAGGCTGAGGCCGAGCCCGACGCCACGCCAGCCGACGAGGAGCCCGCCGCGGGCTGAGGGAGGCAACGATCGTGGCCGTCGTCACCCCTGTGACCGACGCACCATGAGCGGCACCTTCCCCCCGCCACCCGGCGAGCCGCCCGCACCGAACGCCCCTGTGACCTCGAACGGGGCGGCGGGACGCAGCTACGACCGCGTCCCGCCGCACTCGCTCGACGCCGAGGTGTCGGTCCTCGGTGCCGCGCTCCTGTCGCGGACCGCGGCCTCGGACGCCGTCGAGGCGCTGCGCCCCGAGGACTTCTACCGCAACGCCCACCGGGTCGTGTTCGAGGCGATCCGGGACCTGACGAGCCAGGGAGAAGCGGTCGACACGGTGACCGTGACCGACTGGCTGGCGCGGCGTGAGCGCCTCGACGAGGTCGGCGGCGCCGCGGCGCTGCACGATCTCACGGTCGCCGTGCCGACGGCCGCCAACGCGGCCTACTACGCCCGGATCGTGCGGGACAAGGCGCTCCTGCGTCGGCTCATCGATGCGGGCACCGCGGTCACCCGCCTCGGGTACGAAGCGACCGATGACGCCCGCGCGATCGTCGACCGGGCCGAGTCGTTGGTCTTCGAGGTCGCCCAGACCACCACGGTCAGCGAGTACCAGCGGCTCGGAGAGCTGCTCAACCAGTCCTTCGAACAGATCGAGTCGCTCGCCGAGCGGAGCTCCGAGGTGACCGGGCTGGCCACCGGGTTCGACGACCTGGATCGGCTCACCGCCGGGTTGCAGCCCCAGAACCTGATCGTGCTCGCCGCCCGACCGGCGATGGGCAAGAGCAGCCTCGCCCTGGCGGTCTGCCACTTCGCAACGGCGCGACTCGGTGAACCGGCCATGCTGTTCAGCCTGGAGATGTCCAAGCTGGAGATCGTGAACCGGCTCCTGTCCTCCGAGGCGCGCATCGACTCGTCGCGGCTGCGCACCGGCCGGCTGGAGGACACCGACTGGCGCAAGCTCGGTGATGCCCTCGGCACGCTCGCCGATGCGCCCTTCTACATCGATGACACCCCGTCCATCTCGTTGATGGAGATCCGGGCGAAGTCCCGGCGGCTGAAGCAGAAGCACGGGCTGTCGCTCATCGTGGTCGACTATCTGCAACTGATGCAGTCTCATCGCCGGGTGGACTCCCGGCAGCAGGAGGTGGCGGAGATCTCCCGGGGTCTGAAGATGCTCGCCAAGGAGCTCGACGTCCCGGTCATCGCCCTGTCGCAGCTGTCGCGGCAGCCGGAGTCCCGCACCGACAAGCGGCCGCAGCTGGCCGATCTCCGCGAGAGCGGCTCGATCGAGCAGGACGCGGACATCGTCGGGTTCATCTACCGCGACGAGATCTACGACGAGGACAGCCCGGACAAGGGCATCGCGGAGCTGATCATCGCCAAGCACCGCAACGGGGCGACCGGGGTGGTCAAGCTCGCCTTCCTGGGCCACATCACCAAGTTCGCGAACCTGGCACGCGGACCGAGCGGCAGCACCACGACCCCGGTGGCGCAACCCGGCCCGGCCACACCCGTCTGAGCGACGACGCCAGCGGGTACGGTCGGGCCTGAGGAGGGGCGCGATGGCCACCTGGCACAGCGGCAGGCTGCTGGTCGCGGCACCGGCACTCGACGACCCGAACTTCGACCGGGCGGTGGTGCTCGTGCTCGACCACGACGAGGACGGGGCGCTCGGGGTGGTGCTGAACCGTCCCTCCTCGGTGCTGGTCGCGGACACGCTCGAGGACTGGACGGCGCTGGCGGCCAGCCCGCCCGTCGTGTTCGGCGGGGGACCGGGAGAGCGCACCGCCGGGGGGGCCCCCGGGCCGGGCGCGGCGGGGGGAGGGCGTGCGGCCCCCGCGGGGGCCGCGCCGCCGCCACGATTGCCGGCCGGGGATCACCGGCATCTGGCAGGTCAGCGGCCGCAACCGTCTGTCGATGCGCAAGATGCTCGCCCTCGACCTCGTCTACGTCCGCTACCGCTCGCTCAAGCTCGACCTCTGGGTGCTGCTGCAGACCCCGCGGGCCGTGCTGTTCGAGCGGGCGACCCGCTGAGCACCGGCCGATGACCACGCTTTTCGTCGCCACCACCGGCGGTCACCTGACGCAGTTGGTCGAACTCGGTCGGCGACTGCCCGGCATCGGGACCGACCGTCTCTGGGTCACCTTCGACACGCCGCAGAGCCGCTCGCTGCTCGAGAGTGAAGCTGTCCGCTTCATCCCCTTCATCCACGAGCGCGACGTCCTGGGCGTCGCTCGCGGCAGCCTGTTCTGTCGCAGGTTGTTCAAGGAGGTCACGATCGACGCCGTGGTCAGCACCGGCTCCGCCATCGCCTTGGCCTTTCTGCCGTATGCCGCCCTGCGGGGGATTCCCGCGCACTATATCGAGAGCTCGGCCAGGGTCGGCGCCCCGTCGCTCACCGGCCGCCTCCTCGCCCGGCTGCCGGGTATCCGCCTCTACCGCCAATACCCGCACGCCGCGGTCGGCCGCTGGGTCTATGGCGGTTCGGTCTTCGATGCCTTCAGGGCGACCCCGGGTCTGCTCGAGGAAGCACCGATCCGCCGCGTGGTGGTCACCCTCGGCAGCGTCGAGCAGAGCTTCCGCCGCCTGCTCGACCATCTCGTGCCGCTGATCCCGGCGGGTGCCGAGGTGCTCTGGCAGACCGGCCACACCCCGACCGCGGGATTGCCCATCGCGCCGCGCACCTTCCTGCCGGCGGGAGAGCTCGCCGCGGCCATGGCGACTGCCGATGTCGTCGTCGCGCATGCCGGCTGCGGCTCGGCGCTGACCGCCCTCGCTGCCGGCAAGCTGCCGATCCTCGTCCCGCGCGACGACCGGCGCGGCGAGCTCGTCGACGGCCACCAGATCGAGCTCGCGCGCTGGCTGGCGGAGCGCGGCCTGGCACTGCACCGAACGCCCGAGAACCTGACCGTCCGGGACCTCGAGCACGCGGCGGCCTGCCGCATCGAGCGCATCACCACCCCGCCTCCCTTTACCCTCGAGAGGGCCGCATGACCGTGCTCTCGCTCGCCGAGCGCGCAGGATCGGGCAGCATCACGACCCTGCGGCCCGACGATCCGCGCTATGCGGCCTTCGTTGCCCGTCACGCTTATGCCAGTCTGTTCACCTCGCCGCCCTGGCTCCAGGCGCTGGAGGCCGCCTACGGCTTCACGATCGAGATCGCCGCCGTCGCCCGTGACGGGCAGCTCGCCGCGGCCATGCCCTATTGTCGGATCGACGATCTGCGCGGCCCCCGGCTCGTCGCGCCGCCGTTCTCCGACTACGGCGACCCGCTGGTCGAGGACCCGGCCGATCTCGCCCGGCTGCTCGACCACTTGGCAGGTCACGACCGCGGCCTGCGCCTGCGGACCTTGCGCAACCCGCTGCCGGTGCTCGACCCCAGGCTCGCAGCCACCGGCGAGGCCTTCTGGCACGGCGTCGACCTCGGGCTGTCGCTGGATGCCCTCTGGGCCGGGCTCGACGGCTCCGCCCGGCAGAACAGCCGCAAGGCCGAGCGCTCCGGGGTCACCGTCCGGATCGGCAACGAGGTGGCCGACCTCGAGCTCTTCCACGCCATGCACGCGCATCTGCGCAAGACCAAGTACCGCATGCTGGCCCAGCCGTTCGCCCTCTTCACCGCGATCCGCGAGCGGTTCACGGCACCGCCCGGCCGGGCCGAGGACGTCGCCGTGGTCGTCGCCGAGGCGGACGGCCAGCCGATCGCCGGGATCCTGCTGATCCTCTGGCAGGGGACCGCCTATTACAAATTCAATGCCTCTTTCGATACCCGGCTACGGCCCAACGAGCTGCTCACCTGGCACGCGATACGCTATGCTAAGACATTGGGCTGTGAGTTGTTCGACTTCGGCATCTCCGACACCGACCAGCCGGGTCTCGTCCGCTACAAGCGCAAATTTGCCACCGAGGAGAAGCTGATGCGCCAGCTCGCCATGCCGGCGGCACGGGGGCCGGCGGCACACGAGCAGGCGGCTGGTCGAACCCTCGGCCGGCTGACCGAGCTGTTCACCCGCCCCGATGTCCCCGACCACGTGACCAGGGAGGCCGGCGATGCGCTCTACCGCTATTTCGCGTGAGCGCAGGCGGCCGCTCGACCACACCCTTGGGCGGACCCTCGCCGGGGCGCTCGTCGCTTGTGCCGTGGGCGGCCCCGCCACGGCCGCCGATTGGCCGAGCGAGCTCGGGCCCGTGCTCTCCTGGACACCGCCCGCCGGCGCCGCCGATCCCGGCCGCTGCAGTCGCATCGTCGACCGCGACCGCGAGCCGGGCGCCAGCATCCAGGCGGCGGTCGACGCCGCCGGGCCGGGCGAGATGGTCTGCGTCCGCTCGACCGATCATCGCGACGAGGTCGTCGCGCTCAGGAACTCGGGTGAACCGGGCCGGCCGCTCGAGCTCCAGGCACTCGGCGAGGTGGTCACCGGCGGCTTCGTTGTCGCGGCCGACGACATCGTCGTCCGCGGCTTCACCGTCGAAACCGGTGCCGCTGCCGATGCGGAGGACTGGCGCGCCGGCTTCGCGCTGCGCGGGCGGCGCCTCGGCATCATCGACAACACGGTCACCGACCCGGCCGGCTACGGCATCCATTGCAGCCTGGGCGCGCCGCACTGCACCGACACGGCGATCATCGGCAACACGATCACTGGTGCCGACGGCAACGGCATCAACGCCATCGGCTACGACCTCCTGGTCGAGGGCAACGACGTCTCCGGCTCGATCCGCCGCTACGCCAACGATGCCGACGGCATCCGCTTCTTCGGCGAGCGCCTGCTGCTCCGCGACAACATCGTCCACCGCATCTTCGACCGCGGCTACGCCGGCGAAGGGCCACACACCGACTGCTTTCAGAACTTCGACTCGGGCCGGCCGTCGACCCGCGACGTGGTGATCGAGGACAATGTCTGTTTCGACGTCGACCACCAGTGCCTGATCGCCGAGACCCCGGTCCGCCGCGAGGGCGCCGACCTCGTCTTTCGCCGCAACATCTGCGCCAACAACGGCAGCCAGGGGGTGATGGTCCGCGAGTTCGACGGCTTGCTGGTCGAGGAGAACGTCTTCCTCTCGACGATCTATTTCAACGCCGTCGTGCTGCGCCAGGAGGTCAGCGACGCCACCATTCGCTGCAACCTCGTGGTCGGCCGGCCGGCCTTGCACGAGATCGACCGGAGCTCGCGGCAGGGATTGCGCATCACCGGCAACCAGCGCACCGACAGCCCGGCCGCCGCACCCGCCGCGCGCGCGGCCCTCGCCAAGGGCGGCTGCAACCTGCCGCCGCTCTCCCCCTGGCTCCAGGAGAGCGTGATCCTGGTCGGCGAGCTGAACGGCGATACCAACGGAGGATCGCGGCCATGATCGACATCCATCGCCTGCCGTTCTGGCCGGTGCTGCGACTGCCCTATCGCTTCACCCGGTCGTCGCTGCAGGTCGCGGTCGACAAGGCCTTGGGTGTGCAGACCACGTTGCTGGACAACGAGCTCCATGTCGGCCTCGACCGCCCGGCGACCTTCAAGCACGGCCCGGTCGGTTGGACCACGCTCTGGCGAATCTTCCGCCGGCTCGGCCCGACGCCGGACGACGTGCTCTATGAAGTCGGCTGCGGCAGCGGCCGGCCACTGATCGTGGCGCGGCAGTTCCCTTTCGAACGACTGGTCGGCATCGAGCTGTCGGCCCGCATGCACGAACAGGCCGTCGCCAACCTCGCCGGCTGCCGGCTGCGGCCGAAGAGCCCGGTCGAGCTGATCCATGGCGACGCCCTCGGTCAGCCGATCCCCGAAGGAACCTCGATCGTCTTCTTCTCCAGCCCTTTTCAAGGCGAGATTTTCGATCGCTTCATCGCCCACCTGCTCGACGATCTCGACAGCAACCCCCGCCGCTTGCGCTTCGTCTACTACAACCCGCGCGAGCACGCGAAGCTCGAGGCGTCGGGCCGGTTTCGCCTCGTCCATCGCTATCGCGGTCTGCGGCCGAGCAAAGAGTGGTCGCGGATGCTGACCACACACTTCTACGAGGTTCTACCATCCGACGCTGCGCGGCCATCGTCAGCGGATCGCAAGTAGCGTGAAGGAAACAGCTGATGTCCTCGACCAGTGCCGAGCTCCGCCGACCGAAGGGCAGTGACGCCACCGTGGCGGCACAGCTGGCGATCGCCCACAAGAGCAGCCGGCTGCCGATGCGCTCGGGCCGGTCGGCGAACGAGGCCGAGGCTCACGCAGTCTCGACCCCGTCGCCCGAGCCCGCCACGGCATCGCGGCATCCCGACGCGCCGTACCCGATCGCCCGTCAAGCCGGGCAACCGACCGACCCGCGGCTGCCGCACGGTGACGGTTCGGTGCCGGCGGCAGCCGTGGCCGATGCGGCAGCTGCCGGCCGCCGGACACCCGGCATCGGCCGGATCCTGCTGTCGCTGGCACTTCTCTTGTTGCTGCCGGTGGTGCTCGCCGCGACGGCCGGCTACTTCGCCGCCAATTATCTCGAGGAAGTCCGCGCCGGCCGCAGCGAGATCATGTTTCACCTGCCGGATCTCGCCGGCGATGCCGCCGGCCGCTTCCTCGCCACGCAGCCCGTGGTCGTCCGCAGCTACCCGGTGGTCGAGCCCGTCGCCCGGGCCGAGGCGATGCCGGTCAGCGCCATTCTCGACAATCTCAGTGTCACCATGGTCGAGAGCAGTGCCCTGATGCGCATCCAGTACGAGGATACCGACAGCGAGCGGATCCTGCGGGTGCTCGAAGCGGTCACCGTCAGCTATCTCGGCCTGTTGCGGGACATCGCGATGATCGAAGGGGCGAGCCATCGCATCCTCAGCGCGCCCTATCTGCTCGAGGATCCGGTCGGACCCAAGCCCATTCAGGCCGCCGCCATCGCCGCCGTGGTCGGGCTCGCCGTCGCCTTTGCCGGCCTGGTGATCCTGGCCCAACTGCGTCGCCCGGCCTGAAGCCGGTGTTCGGACCGACCCGATGAGTGCGTCGTTCAGCAGGACGGCCGATAAGACCACGGCCGGGACGCCGGGCGAGCGGCATCGCGCCGATGTGAGCGAGCTCGCCGGCCACTCGCGGACCATCCTGGTCTGGACGGTCGCCAGCCGGGCCGCGGGTTTTCTGCGCGCCGCGCTCCTCGCTGCGGTCCTCGGCCCGACCTTCTTCGGCAATCTCGTTCAGACGACCCTTTTCTTGCCCTACCTCGTCTGCCAGCTGCTGATGGCGTCGCTCGTTCCGGCGATCTTGACCCCGCATTTGGTGCGGCTGCTCGACGCCGGCGAGCGGGAGCAGGCGCACCGCCTGACGTGCAGCTTTCTCGGTCTCGCCTGTGCCTGCTTCGGCGTCGCCGCCCTGCTGACGATGCTCGCCGCGCCGCTGATCCTGCCGGTGTTGACCGCCGCGGTCGAGGACCCGGCGATCCGCACGGCGCAGCACGATCTCGGCTGGTACCTCATTCTCTCCCTGGCCCCGCAGATCCCGCTGTTCGGCGTCGTCTCGATCGGTATCGCGGTCCAGCAGGCGCACCGCCGGTTCGCGCTCGCGACCGCGGCCCCCGCCTTCGAAAGTCTCGGTTTCGGCCTGGTTCTCGCCCTGAGCGCGCTGATTTTCGGCATCGGTGGCGACATCGGCGAGATCGGCCACGCCCAGGTCCTCTTCATCGGCATCGGTGCGTCGCTCGCCGTTGCCGGCCATGCCGCCGTTCAGTGGTGGGGGGCGTTTCGCCTCGGCGTGACGCTGCGGCCGCGGGGCGGCTGGTTCGCCCCCGAGCTCCGCGGGGTGTTGCGTATGGCGCTGCCGTCGAGTGGCAACGCCATCCTGGTCTCGTTCGGCTGGCTCGCGATGCTGGTCGTCGCCGGCGGCATACCCGGCGGTGCGGTTGCCTTCCAGATCGCCTACAACCTCTTCAACCTGCCGATCGCCCTTTGCGCCCGGCCGATCGCGACAGCCCAGCTGCCGTTGATGGCGAGCCGCATCGCTGCAGGTAGCAGTGCTGCGGCGCTCTTCCACGATGCGCTGCGGTTGACCTTCTTCGTCGCCTTGCCGGCGGCCTTCGTTTTTCTCGTCATGGCCGACCAGCTGGCGCTGCTGATCAGCGTCGGCGGGATGCGCACCGAAGCCGGCCTCGGCCTCGTGACGACAGCCATTGCCGGGCTCGGCCTGGCCCTGCTCGGCGAAGCCGTCATGGTGGTGTCGAGCTCCGCCGCCTACGCCCGCCACGACGCCGCCTCGCCCTTCCGTGCCATGGCGGTGCAGACGGCGATCCTCGGCTGCGGCCTGGTGCCGACGGCACTGCTCACCGACGGCCCCGAGCGGCTCGCCGCCATCGGTCTGGTCTTCTCGGCCGCGACGCTGGCCGGCGGTCTCTACCTCTACCGCGCCCAGCTCGGCTCCGGCCGGCCGGCGTTCGACTGGTCGCTCGGGCGCGACCTCGGTGGCGCGCTGGTCGCTGTCGCGGCCGGCTCCTTGGTTCTCGGCATCTGGCCTTATTCGCCGGGCGTCGGTTCGGCGTTGACCAGCCTTGCCGCCGCGGCCCTCGTCTATCTCGCTGTTCAGTGGCGCCTCGGCTCGCGGGAACTCGTCCTGTTGCTCCAGACCATCCGGCCAACGGCGGCAGCGGCCGCTCCGGCAGCCGACAGAGGGTCCAGCGGCTGATGGCGAGCCTCGGCCTCATCGCCGGATCTTCGGGTAGGGCCGACCAGCATCGCCCGGCCAGGCCGCTCGTCCTCGGCCTCGTCGCTATCGGCCTGGCCGCCGTCCTCGCCGGTGTCGCCACCGGCCTCGGCGAGCTGAAAGGTGCCGCGGTTGCCATCGCCGTGCCGATCGGTCTCGCGATCTACGCGGCACCGCAGCTCGGCCCCTATCTCTGGCTCGTCGCGAGCCCGCTGACCGTCGGCCTCGCCCGCGGCGATATCCTGCCCTTCGTTCGCCCCAACGAGGCGCTGCTGCTGCTGATCCTGGGCGCCGTCGCGTTTCGCGTGGTGCCGCTCGTGCTCGCCGGCCGCTGGCGCCTGCCGCCACTCGGCCGCTTCGACCTCGCCTTCGGGCTGCTCTTGGTCACCGGTGCGCTGCTGCCGGTCTGCATCCGCCTCGGCCGCGATCTGCCGCTCGCCACGGACGACGTGCTCTACAGCCTCGTGCTGATCAAATACCTGCTCCTCTACGCGCTGTTTCGCCTGACGATCACCACCACCGCCCAGGTGCGCGCCTGCCTCGTGCTGGCCATCGCCGCGGCCGTGCCGGTGGCCCTGGTCGCCCTGTTGCAGGTCAACAGCCTCTTCGGCGTGCCGGAACTCCTGGCGCGGTACTACGACTCGCCGTTCTCCGGCGGGCAGGGCGCGCCGGTGACCTCCCGTGGCACCTCGACCGTGGCGAGTTCGTTCGGTGTCGCCAACCTGATGATCCACACGGCGAGCATCGTCTCCGGCTGGATGATCGTCTACGGCCGGCCGCGTGGCCTGCTCGTGGCCATGGGAACCGTCTGCTTGTTCGGGGTGCTCGCCGCCGGCCAGTTCTCCGGCATCATCGGCATCGGCATCGCGATCACCGTGACCGGCTTTCTGATCGGCCGGCTGCGCCAGGTGATGCTCTGGTCACTGCCGGCACTGGCCCTCGGGGCAGCGCTGCTCTGGCCCGTCCTCGAACAGCGGCTGAGCGGCTTCGAGCGGAGTTCCGGTCTGCCGCAGAGCTGGGAGGGCCGGATCGACAATATGGAACGTTTCATCCTGCCGGAGCTCGGCACCGGCGCCAACTGGTTTCTCGGCGTCCGCCCCGCACCTCGGGTCGCCGCACCCGAATGGTGGCGCGAGTACGTCTATATCGAAAGCGGCTACATCTGGCTGTTGTGGATCGGCGGCGTGCCGTTCCTCGTCGCCTTCCTCGCCTTTGCCTGGGTCGGGATCACCGACTTCGGCCGCACCTGCCGAACACGCCCGGATGCGGTCGGCATCGCCGCCCTCGCGGCGACTACCGGCCTAAGCATCGTGACCGTCCTGATGCTGTTCGATCCCCACCTCACGATGCGCGGCGGCGCCGACCTGCTGTTCCCGCTCATGGCGCTGGCCATGCTGCAGCCGGCCGAACGCCGCGATGCCGCCGCACCAGCCGAACGAGCTCGACCATGACCCACGCCAGCCCGTCACGAGCCCGCCGCACCGCCTGTCTCGTCGCCGGCCTCGCCCTGCTCGCCGGCTGCAACTACGAGAGCGGCGAGCGGGCGCTGGAGCGGGGCGACGAAGCCCGCGCCGCCGAGATCTGGGAGCCGCTCGCCAGGCGCGGCGACATGCGCGCCGCCATGGCACTCGCGCGCCTCGATATCGACGCCGACGCCACGCCGGCGGAGCTCGACGAGGCCGAGCGCAAGCTCGAGCAGGTGCTCCGCTTCGGCGCGGACTGGCAAAAGGGCTGGGCCTACCTCGAACTCGCCCGATTGGAACGGCAGCGCGGCCGGCTGCCCGAAGCTGTCGCTCGTTACGAGGAAGCGATCGAGCGCAACGTGGATTGGGCCGCCCTCGAACTCGGCCAACTCCTGGCCGAGGGCAGCGGGGTACCACCGGACCCGGCACGCGCCCTGCGTCTCACCGGGCAGGCCGCCGACGACGGGCTGGCGCCGGCGATGACCGCGATGGGCGCGTTCTACGCCCGGGGAATCGGTGTCACCGCCGATCCCGAGGCTGCTCTGGACTGGTACGAGAAGGCCGCCGCGGCGGGCGATGCCTGGGGCCGGTTCGCCCTGGCCCAGCTGCTGCTGAGCGGCGAGGCCAGCGGCGGCGTGCCCGATTTCGCCGCTGCTGCCGAGGCGCTCGAAGCGGCCGTTGCAGCGGACATCGTCCAGGCGAAACGGCCGCTCGGCGATCTCCTGCTGCCGACCGACCGGGCCACGGCCGAGGTCGTTCCGCCGGACCCCGACCGGGCCGTCGCCCTCTATACCGAGGCCGCCGCGGCCGGCGATGCCTGGGCCAGCTACCGGCTCGCCGAACTCCACGCCTCCGGCCGGCTCGGTCCGGCCGATATGGAGCGTGCGGCCGAGTACTACGCCGAAGCGGCGGCAGACGGCATCGGCCTGGCAGCGAGGGCGTTGGGCCGCCTCTACGAGACCGGCGAGGGCGTGCCGGTCGATTTGGCCCGCGCCGCCGACCTCTACGGCACGGCCGCTGCCGAGGGCGATATCGATGCCGTCCTGGGCCTCACCCGGCTCGCCCGGCTGCCCGAGCCGCCCCCGATCGACACCGCCCGCGTCCTCCGCCACCTCGAAGCCGTTGTCGACGAGAACCCGGCCATCGCCCCGCTGCTCGGCGAGATCTACCTCAGCGGCGACCTGGTCCCGGCCGATCCCGAGCGCGGCGCGCGCTACCTCGAGCAGGCGCTCGCCGCCGGCGACACCAGCGTCCGCAGCCGCCTCGCCGGGCTCTATCTCGACCCCGAGCGACCGCTCGGCCCCGGCCGCGATGCCGCCGCCGGCCGCAAGCTGCTCGAGGCGGCCGTGGCGGACGGCGACCCCGATGCCGCTTTCGCGCTCGCCCGCCGGCTCGAAGCCGCGCCCGATGCCGACCCGAGCCGCGCCCGCGAGCTCTACACCGCCGCCGCCGAAGCCGGTGTCGATGCCGCGAAGAAAGCGCTGGCCGATCAGCTCCGCAGTGGTAGCGGCGGGCCCGCCGATCCGGCCCGCGCCGCCGACTGGTACCGTGCCGCGGCCGAGGCCGGTGATCCCTGGGCCGCCTTCGAGCTCGCCCGACTGCACGAAGCCGGCACCGGCATCCCGGCCGACCCCGCCACGGCCCGCATTTTCTACCGGCAGGCCGCCGAGCAGGGCATCACCCCGGCGCAGCAGGGGTTCGCCGCGATGCTGCGCGACGGCCGGGGCGGAACCGCCGACCCGGTCGAGGCTGCACGCTGGTACCGCGCTGCTGCCGATGCCGGCGAGCCCTGGGCGGCCTACGAGCTCGCCCGCCTCTACGCCGCCGACACCGCCGGCCGATTGCCGGCCGACCGAAGTCGCACCGAGATCGCCACCACCCTCTATCGCACCGCCGCCCGGGACGGCATCCCGCAGGCCCAGCTGGCCCTCGCCGATCTCTTGGCCGAGCCGAGCCACCCGGAGCACGATCCGCAAGAGGCCGCCGCCTGGTACGAACAGGCCGCCGCCGGCGGCGAGCCGCTCGCCGCCTTCCGCCTCGCCCGTCTGCCGCAACCCGGGACCGCGGCCGATACCGACCCGGCGCAACGCCGCCGCGCCCTGCTCGAAAAAGCGGCCGACGCCGGCATCCGCGAAGCCGCCACCGACCTCGCCCGGCTGCTCGAAGAAGGGAGCGGCGGCACCGCCGATCCGGCGCGCGCCCTGGCCCTCTACGAAGCAGCGGCAATCGCCGGCGACCCCTGGGCCGCGCTTGCCCTCGGCCGCCACCAGCAGCGCGCCGGCGACGCCGAGACCGCCCGCCGCTGGCTCGAAACCGCCGCCGCGGCCGGGATCGTCGAGGCCGAGCGCCGCCTCGGCGACCTCCATGCCGACCCCGCGAGCCCCCGCTACGCGCCCGCCACCGCCGCCCGCTGGTACGGCAAAGCCGCCGCCGCCGGCGACGAATGGGCGATGCTCGAGCTCGCCAAGCTGCAGATCGAAGGCCCCGCCGAGGTCTCCGACTTCGCCGGCGCCGCCCGCACGCTGCAACCCCTCGCCACCGCCGGCGTCCCGCAAGCGCAAAAGCTCCTCGGCGACCTCTACGACCGCGGCCAAGGGGTCCGGGCCGACCCCGCCCGCGCCCTCGAACTGCACCGCGAAGCCGCGCTCGCCGGCGATCCCTGGGCCGCCCTGGTCATGGCCGAGCGCTACGAATCCGGCCGCGCCCTGCCGCGCGACCTCGACCGGGCTCGGGAATTCTATACCATCGCCGCCCATGGCGGCCGCCCGAGCGCCCAGCGCTGGCTCGCCGAAGCCGAACTCGCCCACGCCACCGCCGGCCGCGAAGCCGAAGCCGAAGCCCATCTGGAAAACGCCATCACGTGGTACCGCACCGCCGCCGAAGCGGGCGACGGCCGATCCCTCTACCGCCTCGCCACCCTCCACCTCGACGGCCGTGGGATGCCGGAGAACCCCGAACTCGCGGTCGAACTCCTCGAGCGCGCCGCCGCCGCCGGCGAACCCGAAGCCGCCGCCACCCTCGGCGACCTCTACACCCTGGGCGGTCCCGTCGACCGCGACCCCGAACGCGCCGACTTCTGGTACCGAGCCGCCGCCGAAGCCCGAGCCCGCAACCGCGAAACCGAACGAACCACCCCCGCTAGCTGAGGTGGGGCACAAAGAGAAAAAAAGAGCGGGGAGGATGATCCTCCCCGCGCCCCACCGTTACTCAGGGTCACGGAAGAGGGGCGAGCGGCATGGCAGGCAGGCCCCGATGAACTGCCGCCGCGGCAACCGCTCCAGCGACGCCGCCGGTTTCAGCCGCGCCAAGTCCAACTCGTTGCATCTTCTGCAAGTTCGGCCAAAGCGCCGCCGCCGTCGCGAAATATCGCCCGAGCCTGAGCACTCTCACCGCCCGCTTGCGAACAATCATTCGGCTCAGCCGATTGGCCGGCACCTCGGTCAACCGCGCCAAAAGCGCAAACTACTGCGACGACAAGGGTGCCATCTCGACCAGCGAGGGACATCCGCCTGTTGCGCCGACACCGGTCGCGAAAGCGCGGCCCGTGCTGCGAAGCCCGCCGGCTCAGACCTTCTGGATCGGCCCCGGATAGCGGGCGAGGCGGGCGTCGGAGGTCAGCAGCATGATGCCCTCGACCATGGCTTGGGCGACCAGCAGGCGGTCGAACGGGTCCTTGTGGATGAAGGTGAGGCCGTCGACCGCGACGCCGTGATCGCTCGTAATCGGCAGCTCTCGGTAGTCTTGCGCCAGAAGCTCACTGCGTACCAGCTGCGGATCGGTCGCGAAGCCCGGCCGACCGAGACTCCGCTCGATCGCGATCTCCCAGATGCTCGCTGCGCTGAAGAAGAGGCTGTTCCCAGGGTCGGCCATGAGATCCCTGGCCGACCCGGGCAGCCGCGCCACCCGGCCGACGGCCCAGAGCAGCAGATGGGTGTCGGGAAGAAGCTTCATTCTTCGCCGTAGAACATTTTCTCGATCTTTTCTTCGAACATCGTATCGAAGTCGTCGGGCACGTCGATCTTGCCCTCGAGCCCGCCGAAGCGCCGCTTGGCCACGACTTCCGGATCATCGAGCGGCACGACCTTCACCATGGGCTTGCCGGCCTTGGCGATGATGAAGGGCTTGGCCTTCGCTGCCTGCTCGACCAGGCGCGAGAGGTGGGTCTTCGCCTCGTGGATGTTGATCGTCGCCATCCGCCTCGCCTCGCATGCGCAAACTTGGTCCGCAAACCTGGTTTGCACATACGGACCGCACAAGCCGCAGCCCGGAAAAACCCCTCCCTAACGTCCCGGCCGTCCGCCGGCATTCTGACCGCACCCCGAAGCCCCACTCCCAGGAGGGGAGCGTCAGATGCAGAGGAAGTCTCGATCCCGGTCCGTGACACTCGCCAATCCCGCCATCGGCATGGCCGAGCGCGTGGCACTCTACGTCTTCGGTGTCGCCTGCCTGATCAGTTTCATTCTCGACAGCCCCGTGCCGATGGCGATCGCGCCATGACCGCCCGCCAGCCCGTCTTCCGCCTGCTGCATTGCACGGGCGACATTCTGATCGACGACCGCAGCGAGGCGATCGCCCGCCTATTGGCCCTCCCCGGCGCCAAGCTCTTCGTCGTGACCCGCTGACAGCCGAGCCTGCACCAGCGCCGAGGGATCGGTGGGGTCCGCGGGGAGGATCATCCTCCCCGCGATTCTTCCCATAACGACTCCTTATCGAGAATCGTAGCCTGGAGCCCAAATCTGGCCACCATGCGTCATATACCGACTCCTTTCCCTCCGCTTGTGCCGATATACGCGCCATAACCCGAGAAACGAGTCGGTATACGACGCATAACCCGAGAAACAGGTCGCTTCATGCGCCATCACGATCGCTTATGGCGCACGAGGCGTCACATTTTGCTGTTTTTGCCGACGAACGAACCCGCGGCGACCCACGAGCGAACCCGGCAAGTCGACGTTCGAACCCGGCTGGGATGCGAACGAACCCGACGTTTGCGAAGGAACCCGAGCGGACAGGATGACGCAGGCAGCATGGTTTCTACGCCTTTTACCAATGCCTTGGCGCCCGATCTTGTCGCCGCGTGCAAGCCCGGCCCGGATCGCGTCGCAGCCGAGGGCCGGATCCGCCGAGCGAACCCGCGCCGTGCTTGACGACAAGCGATAGATCAGATAAAATTCCTATTCTCGAATGCCGCGCAGTTTGACGTTGCGCCGCCTGAGCAGTTCCATGGTGGTCAAGAGGACAACCGAGAAGAGGATCAGCAGGGTGGCCACGGCGAGGATGGTCGGGCTGAGATTTTCGCGGATGCCGTCGAACATCTGCCGGGGCAGGGTGCGCTGGCCGGGGCCGGTCAGGAACATGGCGACGACGAGTTCGTCGAAGGAGGTGATGAAGGCGAAGAGTGCGCCTGCGATCATGCCCGGGGCGATCAGCGGCATGGTGATCTTGAAGAAGACCAGCAGCGGCGCCGCACCCAGGCTGGCCCCGGCGCGGGTGAGGTTGCGATCGAAGCCGACCAGCGTCGCACTCACCGTGATGAGCACGAAGGGAGCACCCAGGGCGGCATGGACCAGGGTGAGGCCCAACAGGCTGTTCGCCAGGCCCAACGGCACGAAGTAGAAATAGGTGCCCGCGGCGACGATGATCAGCGGCACGATCAGGGGCGAGATCAGCAGCGCCATCAGTAGGTTCTTGCCGCGGAAGCTGGCCATGGAGAGGCCGACGGCAGCGGTCGTGCCGAGGGCGGTGGCGATGGCGGTGGCGCCCACGCCGACGATCAGGCTGTGCTTGAAGGACTCCCACCAGATCGGGGTGTGCCAGAGCTCCTGATACCAGCGCCAGGACCAGCCGGGCATCGGGAAGGAGAGAAAGGAGCCGGCGTTGAAGGAGAGCGGTATGATGACGAAGAGTGGCGCCACGAGGAAAAAAAGGGCGGCGATGGTCCAGACCCAGAGCAGTCCGTCGCCCAGCCTTTGCCCCGGTGTTCGCGTAACCTTGGCGCGCCCGCGCGCCCGCGCCTTTTCGTGGTCGACCGGGCGCTCGGCGATCGCCGCCACCGGGCGCCTCAGCCGAGCCTGAGCCGGTCGAGGCCGACCAGCCGGGCGTAGACGAGGTACAGAACCAGGGTGGCGGCGAGCAGGATGCTGCCGAGGGCTGCGGCCATGCCCCAGTTGACGGTCTGCAGCGTGAAGAAGGCGACGAAGTAGCTGATCATCTGATCGCCGGCCCCACCGACCAGGGCGGGCGTGATGTAGTAGCCGATCGAGATGATGAAGACGAGCAGACAGCCGGCGCCGATGCCGGGTTTGGTCTGCGGCAGGACAACCTTGAGGAAGGCGAGGAACGGCGGGGCGCCGAGGCCGATCGCGGCCTGCATGTGCGACTTGGGGATGGTCCGCATGACGCTGACGAGTGGCAGGACCATGAACGGCAGCATGACGTGGGTCATCGCGATCAGCACGCCGGCCCGGTTGAAGACGAGCTGCAGTGGCTCGGCGATCAGCCCGAGCCACACCAGGCCCTGGTTGATGGGACCTTCTCGCTGCAGGACCACGATCCAGGCGGCCGAGCGCACCAAGAGCGAGGTCCAGAACGGCAACAGAACGAGGATCATCAACGGGTTGGCGATCTTGGGTGGCAGCGTCGCGAGCTTGTAGGCCAAGGGATAGCCGATGACGAAGCAGAAGAGTGTGACGCTGAAACTGATCCAGAATGTCCGGGCCAATACGTTGCGGTAGACAGCACGCTCGGGCGGGCCTGCGGTGATCTGGTCGTCGATGTCGCGTTGCAGGTCCAGGGACTGCAGGAGATAGAGATCGGTCCAGGGCTCGGCGGCGCGCTTCAGGCTCGCCCAGATGCGCGGCTCCTCCCAGGCAGGATCGATCGCGGCCAGCGTCGCACGCCAGCTGCCGTCCGGGTTCTCCGGCAGACGCCGGGCCGTACCCTGGACGAGGGTACGGTCACCGGCATGCGCGTTGTTCAGCCGCTGCGCCACGGGCGAGAGGGTGCGCGCTGCTGCCGCGGCCTGAAGATCGCGGGCGAAGGCGGCGACGACCGGCTCGGGCGGGACGCCGCCTCCCTCCCATTGCCTCAGCGCTTCTGCCGCCTCCGGCATCACCTGGACGAGCTCCCCGTTCTCGACCGAGAGCTTCAGCATGCCGGCGATCGGCAGGACGAAGACGACGATCAGAAAGGCGAGCAGCGGCAGCGTCAGGCCGAAGGCCCAGAGCTGCCGCCGCCGCTCGGTTCGCGCCAGCGCCCGGCGCAGCGCCGTGCTGTCGGTCGCGCAGAGCTCCCGATCGCGCGACGCTGCCGTCGCCTGCACGGGGCCCGCTGCCCTTGGCCCGCTGCCCTGGGCCTACTGGCCGGCCCAGGCGTTGAACCGTTCGTTCAGCGCCTCGACATTGTCGACCCAGAAGGCGTCGTCGAAGAAGAGCCCGTGCGGCAGGTTCTGCGGAGCCGAGGGGATGTCGGGCAGCACCTCGGGATCGACCTGAGCCGCCGCATCGACATGGGTCGGGCCGTAGGGGATGTGGGGCGGCAGCAGGGCCTGGCGCGCCGGATCGGCCCAGAACTCGATGAACTGCATGGCCTCGTCCTGTTTGTCGGAGTTGGCGAGGATCACCCAGCTGTCGAGCTGATAGACGAAGCCTGCGGGCCAGGCGATCTGGAAATTGCGGCTTTCGCTCTCGTTGGCGGCGGTTACCCGGCCGTTATAGGCCGAGGTCATGATCACCTCGCCCGAAGCCAGGAGCTGCGGCGGCTGGGCACCGGCCTCCCAGAAGATCAGGTCGTCCTTGATGCTGTCGAGCTTGGCGAAGGCGCGATCCACACCTTCCGGCGAGCGCAGCACGTCGTAGACCTCGCCCGGCGGCACGCCGTCGCCCAGCAGCGCGAACTCCAGCGCCTGACGCGGGCCGGCGCGCAACGCCCTGGTGCCGGGGAAGGCCTCGGTGTCGAAGAAGTCGGCCCAGGTGGTGGGCGGGTCGTCGGGGAAGCGATCGGCGTCGTAGGCCAGGACCGTGGCCCAGACGATGTTGCCGACGCCGCAGTCGTGCACGGCAGGCGGCAGGAAATTGTCCTTGCCGAGCGTTTCCCAGTCCAGGGGGACCAGGACGCCCTCCTCGCAGCCCAGCACCAGCTCGTCCGTCTCGACCTGGACGAGGTCCCACGACGGCGGCCCCTCGGCCCGGGCGCGCAGGGCCCCGATGCCGCCGTTCCAGCTGTCCTCGGTGACGGCGATGTCGGTCTCGGCCACGAACGGCTCGAAGAAGACCTCCCGCTGGGCATCCTGATAGGCACCGCCCCAGGAAACGATGGTGAGATCACGGGCCTGCGCCGAGGTGGCGATCAGCGCCACACCGGCCAAAGCTGCGATGCGGATGAGGGAGACCGACATTGAGTCCTCCGTTGCTTTATCGGGTTCCGCCCGATCTTGCCGCAAGAGCGGCCGCCGGCCAATCCTCGTCGTACTCAGCTCTCCTGGATACCGCGCAGCCGCTCGTTGCGACGCCTGAGCAGCTCCAGCGACAAGAGGAGGAGCCCGGAGATGATGATCAGAATGGTGGCGACCGCGAGGATGGTCGGGCTGATCGCCTCGCGGATGCCGGACCACATCTCGCGCGGGATGGTGCGCTGCTCGACGCTGGCGAGAAAGAGCACGACCACGACCTCGTCGAACGAGGTGATGAAGGCGAACAGCGCGCCCGAGATCACCCCCGGCAGGATGAGCGGCATGGTCACCTTGAAGAAGGTCGTGGTGGGATCGGCCCCCAGGCTGGCCGCGGCCCGGGTCAGGCTGTGATCGAAGCCCGAGAGCGTAGCGGTGACCGTGATCACGACGAAGGGCGTGCCCAGGGCCGCGTGCGCCAGGATGATGCCGAGATAGGTCTGGGCGAGATTGATCTTCGAATAGAAGAAGAACATGCCGGCCGCCGAGATGATCAAGGGCACGATCATCGGTGAGATCAAGATGCCCATGATCAGATTGCGGAACGGCATGTGCGAGCGGGAGAGGCCGAGAGCGGCGAGCGTGCCGAGCGTCGTGCTGACGAGGGTGGCACCGGTCGCGATGATGAAGCTGTTCCTGATCGAGTTCTGCCAGGAGTCGCTGTTCCAGAAATCCTGATACCAGCGCAGGCTGTAGCCTTCCGGGTCGAAGGTCAGCATCGCCCGGGTGAAGGTGAAGTAGGGCTCGGCGTTGAACGACAGTGGGATGATGATCAGGATCGGCGTGACCAGGAAGACGAAGATCAGCGCACAGATGACGCGGAACCCATAGTACCAGGTGCGCTCGAGCGGGCCGGCATAAACGGGAAGAGCCATGGGGTCTGTCTCCCGCTCAGCCGAGCTTCAGCCGATCGACGCCGATCAGCCGGTTGTAGAGATAATAGAGGAGGATGACGGTGAAGAGCAGGATGGTGCCGAGCGCGGCAGCGAGGCCCCAGTTCAGCGAGCGCTGCATGTGGAAGGCGATGAAGTTCGAGATCATCTGACCCGATTGACCGCCGACCAGGGCCGGGGTGATGTAGTAGCCGATCGCGATGATGAAGACGAGCACACCACCGGCGCCGATCCCGGCCGTGGTCTGCGGCACGTAGACCCGCCAGAAGGCCGTCCACTGGTTGGCCCCGAGCGAGCGCGCGGCTCGCATGTAGGAGGGTGGGATGGTCTTCATGACACTGTAGAGCGGCAGCACCATGAACGGCAGCAGGATATGCGTCATGGCGACGATCGTGCCGGTCTGGTTGTAGACCATGGTCAACCGCCCGCCCTCACCGATGATGCCGAGCAAGATCAGGATGTCGTTCAGCACCCCCTGCTGCTGAAGCATCACGATCCAGGACGAGGTGCGGACCAGGAGCGACGTCCAGAACGGCAGCAGCACCAGGATCATCAGGAGGTTGGCGATTCGTGCCGGCTGGTGCGCCATCAGGTAGGCGATCGGAAAGCCGAGCAGGAGGGTCAGCGCGGTGATGACGATCGACAGGACGAAAGTGCGGACGAAGAGGTCGACGTAGATGCGCTGCTCGGGGGCCACCTGGACGATATTGCCGTTCTCGTCCCAGGTGCGATCGAGTGCCGCCACGAAATAGCTCAGGGTGTAGGGCTTGCTCTCCCGCTCGATGACCCGCCAGGTGGCGACGTCACCCCAAGCCGCATCGCGCTCGATGATCGCCTCCTTGAAGGGCGGCTCCATGTTGCGGACAGCACGGGCGGCGCGCTGCAACGTGCTGCGCATGCCGCTGATCTCGTAGTTGAGGCGAGCCCCGACACGGCCGACCGCCGGCGAGCCGAAGCCTGCGCGCAGGTCCTCGGCGAGTGCCTCGAAGACCGCCTCGTCGGGCAACTGGCTCTTGTCTTCCCAGGTTTCGAGCGCCTCGGCGGTGCGCGGCAGATAGGTCACGACTTCCGGATTGCGCACCGAGTTCAGCGCCATGTCGCCGATCGGCACGATGAAGGTGACGACAATGAAGAGGAGCAGGGGCACGACCAGGGCGAAGGCGGTCAGGCGCTTTCGCCGCTCGGCCCGGGCGAGGCTGACCTTCAACGGCTCGCCCGTGGCGGTCATCATCGGCCCGGTGGGCGCAACCTGGTCGGACCGGCTTATCGTCGCCTGCGCCATTCGCCTCTCCCTTCGAGCCGCGGGCCGTGATGCTCGAGGCCGCCGGGTCCGGTACCGGGGACCCGGCGGCTGCGCGCAGGCCTAGTTCAGCATCCAGCTGGCGAACCGCTCGCGCAGCTCGTCGCCGTAGTCCGTCCAGAACTCGTTATCGAGGACGATCGGCGTCTGGTAGTTGTCGGGGTGGGTCGGCATGTGCGGGTTCATGTCGATCCCGAGATCGGCGTGGGTCGACACCAACTCGGCCGAGCTCGCCCGGGCCGGGCCGTAGGAGATGTACTTCGCCTGGTCGGCCAGCCGCTGGCTGTCCGTAGCGAAGTAGAGATACTCCATCACCGCATCGACATTGTCGCCGTCGGCCGGCACGACCCAGCCGTCCCACTCGACGATCTGACCGTCCCAGATGATCTCGAAGGGCTGGCCCTCGACCTCGGCCGCCGCGAACATCCGGCCGTTGTAGCCGGTGGCGAACGACACCTCCTTGTCGGCGAGGAGCTGCGGCGCCTGGCTGCCCTCGGTCCAGAAGATCAGGTCGTCCTTGATGGTGTCGAGCTTGGCGAAGGCCCGCTCGACGCCTTCCGGCGTGCGCAGCACGTCGTAGATCTCGTCGATCGCGACACCATCGGCATAGAGCGCCCATTCGAGATTGGCGGCAGGGCGATCCTGGATGGCGCGCCTGCCCGGGAAGTTCTCGGTGTCGAAGAAGTCCGCGATCGACCCCGGCTGGTTGTCCTCGGGGAACATCTCGGTGTTGAAGGTCATCACCGTCGAGTAGACGATCTGCGGTATGAAGCAGTCACCCAACGAGCCCGGCAGGAAATCCTCGGAAGCCGGGGTGCCGTCCGGGGCCGGGGCGAGCATGGCGTCGTGGTCGATCGGCAGGATCAACCCTTCCTCGCAGGCGAGCTGCGCATCCGACGGCAGCATGTCGACGAGGTCCCAGGTGACGTTGCCGGCTTGGGCCTGGGCGCGCAGCCCGGCCAGCGCGTTGGCGGAACCGTCGTCGTTGACGATGGTAATGTCGGGATTCTCCTCCATATACGGCTCGTGATAGGCCCGCACCTGGCTCTCGGTGTAGGCGCCGCCCCACGACACGACCGTGAGGGTCGTGTCGGCAGCGACCGGCCCGGTACCGGCGACGAGCGCGCCGACTGCGGCAGCGGCGAACAGACCAGCTTTGTTGAGGGTCATGCAAGTCTCCTTTACGTGCTTCCCTGACCGACAGGCGCCGGTCACGATTCGTTAACTATGAGCGCGGTGTTGCGATTCGGCAACCCGACCCCCTGCAGATTGGCACCACGGCTCAGGCATCGAGGGCTCGGCAATCCTCGACCTGCCAGCCGACCTTCACCTCGTGGCCGCGCTCCAGCGTCGGGTGATCGCTGGCGTTGGGCACCTTGACGATGAACTGGTCGGTGCCGCAAACGGCCATCCGGGCGCGGATGTGATCACCCAGATAGATCAGCTCCAGCACCTTGGCGTCGAACACGTTGGGCATCGTGCCCGCGCGCGGATCGACGACCACCCGTTCCGGCCGGAGCGACAGAGTGCTTCGCGACCCGACGCCGTCGATATTGACCGCCAAGGCATGGATCGGCCGGCCGTCGACCTCGACGGTACAATGGCCGTTCTGGGTGTTGGTCACCTTGCCGACGAAACGGTTGTTCTCGCCGATGAACTGGGCGACGAAGGCGTTCTCCGGCTTCTCGTAGAGGATCGGCGGCGCTGCCAATTGCTGGACCACTCCGTCGTTGAAGACGGCGACCCGGTCCGACATGGTCAGGGCTTCGCTCTGGTCGTGGGTGACGTAGACCACGGTGACCTGCAGGTTCTCGTGGATGTGCTTGATCTCGTACTGCATGGTCTCGCGCAGCTGCTTGTCGAGGGCACCCAGGGGCTCGTCCATCAGCACGAGGCGCGGCTCGAACACGAGGGCGCGGGCCAGCGCCACGCGCTGCTGCTGACCGCCGGAGAGCTGCGCCGGCCGCCGGTTGCCCATCGCGCCGAGCTGCACCATGTCGAGGGCTTTGCTGACCCGCTCCTCGATCTCCGCCTTGCCCATCCGCCGCACCTGCAGCGGAAACGCGAGGTTCTCGGCCACCGTCATGTGCGGGAACAGGGCATAGTTCTGAAAGACCATGCCGATGTCGCGTTTGTGCGGTGCCACGTTGTTGATCTCGCGGCCGTCGAGATGGATCTCGCCGTTGGTCGCGGTCTCGAACCCGGCGAGCATCATCAGACATGTGGTCTTGCCGGAGCCGGACGGTCCCAGCATCGTGACGAATTCGCCACGGGCGATGTCGAGGTTGAGATCTTTGACGACGAGCGTTTCGCCGTCGTAGCTCTTTTGCACATCCGCAAAGCGGACGAAAGCGTGCTCGCTGTTCGGCATCGGCTCTTTCTGCTGGAGATCTCGCCGAACGGCCGACCGCTGCAGCCGCGGCAGGCCGTTCGATTGCGGCTCCCTCACCGCCTCTGCATTGGTGCTAGACAAGAACTTGTCTTGTGTAAAGGCGCCTGCCGGCAAGCGACCAGACCGAGAGACGAGACGTCATGACCGAAGCGGCTTTTCGAACCGACCCCTACCGCAGCGCTATCGAAAGCGTGGTGACGCGCAGCGGCGACGGTTGGGTCGAACTGGCGGCCACCGTGTTCTATCCGACGGGCGGCGGCCAACCGGGCGACACCGGCCGGCTCGTCGCGGCCGAGCAAGAGCTCGACGTCGTCGACACGATCAAGGGCGAGGCCCCCGGCAGTATCCGTCATGTGCTGGCAGACGGTGCATCGCTCGCCCCGGGCACCACGGTCAGGGCAGTGCTCGACTGGCCGCGCCGGCATCGCTTGATGCGCATGCACACCTGCCTGCACCTTCTCTGCCGGGCGGTGGACGGTGTGGTGACGGGTGGGCAGATCGGCGACGGCAAGGGCCGGCTCGACTTCGACATCCCGGAATCGATCCTCGACAAAGCGGCTCTGACCACACAACTCAACGCCTGGATCGAGGCCGATCACGCCGTGCGCGAGCGCTGGATCGAGGCGGCCGAGCTCGATGCCCGGCCGGATCTCGTCAAGACGATGTCGGTGCAGCCGCCGCGCACCGGCGGGCGGATTCGCCTCGTCGAGATCGATGGTCTCGATCTGCAGGCCTGCGGCGGAACACACGTTCGCTCGACCGCCGAGATCGGCCCGGTCAAGATCGCCAAGATCGAAAAGAAAGGCCGGCAGAACCGTCGTGTGCAGGTGGTGTTCGACGCGCCCGAGCCGATGCGCTAAACCCCGTCACAGCGTTTTTTCCGCATGGACCGCTGCCGTGCCGGCGCTGCTCGACCGAGCGACGCGGCTGCCGCGGCCGCGCTTTTCGAGGAGCAATCAATGGCCGAACGGCGTCATGTCGACCTGTTCATCGACGGTACATGGCAGCCCGCCATGGCCGGCGGTACGATCGATATTCTCGATCCGGCGACCGAGGAGGTGGTGGCCACGGCTGCCCAGGCCGAGCGGGCCGATGTCGAGGCGGCGATCGGGGCGGCCGAAAGGGCCTATCGGCGCTGGCGGCAGGTCGCCGCCTGGGACCGCTCGAAGCTGATCAGAAAGGCGGCCCAGCTCTTGGAAGAGCGGGCCGACAAGATCGCCAGGCTCCTGACCATCGAGACCGGCAAGCCGCTCGGCCAGGCCAAGGCCGAGCTCACCGCCGCGGTCGAGCTGATCGACTGGTACGCCGACGAGGCGCGCCGCATCTTCGGTCAGACGCTGCCCGGCCGGACCGCCGACAACCGCTTCATGACCAGCTACGAGCCGGTCGGCGTGGTGGGTGCCTTCACCGCCTGGAACTTCCCGGTGGTGCTCCAGGCGAGGAAGATCACCCCGGCCCTGGCGACCGGCTGCACCATCGTCACCCGTCCGGCGGAGGAGGGGACGTCGAGCGTGGCCGAGCTGGTCAAATGCTTCATCGACGCCGGCGCACCTGCCGGAACGATCAATCTGGTGACCGGCAAGCCGGAGGTGATCGCCGAGACCATCATGGACAGCGATACCGTCCGCAAGATCAGCTTCACGGGCTCGATCCCGGTCGGCCGGCACCTGATGCGGCGGGCCGCGGATACGGTGAAGCGGATGTCGATGGAGCTCGGCGGCCACGCACCGGTGATCATCCACGAGGATGTCGACCCGGTGCAGGCGGCACTCGCCTCGGCTGCCGGCAAGTCCCGCAACAACGGCCAAGTCTGCGTCTCGCCCACCCGCTTCTACGTGCACAAGAAGCACGAGGCGGCGTTCCTCGAGACCTTCGCCGGGGCGCTGGCCGAGATGAAGATCGGCCACGGGCTGGAACCCGGCACCGAGATCGGTCCCCTGGTCAATCGCAAGCGCCTCGATTTCGTCGAGGAAATGGTCGAGCAGACCAAGGCCGAGGGTGCGCGTCTGGTCACCGGCGGCAGGCGGCCGGCCGGCATGAACCGCGGCTATTTCTACGAGCCCACCGTCTTCACCGAGATGCGCGACGATATGCGGGTGATGAACGACGAGCCCTTCGGCCCGATCGCCCCGGTCGCCACCTTCGAGACGTTCGACGAGGTGATCGGCCGGGCCAACAGCCTCAGCTACGGCCTCGCCGGCTACGTCTTCACCAAGGATCACAAGCTGGCGCAGAAGACCGCGGACGCCTTGAAGACCGGCATCGTCGGCGTCAACACCTTTGCCGCCGCCACCGCCGAAATGCCGTTCGGCGGCGTCAACCACTCCGGCTTCGGCCGCGAGAACGGGCCGCAGGGACTCTACGACTATCTGGACGTGAAGTTCATCAATATCGCCTATACATGAAGAAGATCGCGGGGAGGATGATCCTCCCCGCACCCCACCGAAACTTTCGAGGGGGCGCGGGGGAAATCATTTCCCCCGCATTTCTTTTCGTCTGAATTGACCATGCCGACACCATTTGCATCGATCATCACTGCTCTGCCGGCCACGACACCCTTCGTCGGTCCCGAGGCGATCGAGCGGCGCACCGGGCGGCCCTTCACGCTGAGGCTCGGCGCCAACGAGAGCCTGTTCGGTGTGTCGCCGCAGGTCGAGGCCGCGATCGCCGGCGAGATCGGACGGGCCGGCTGGTACGGCGATCCCGAGGCGTTCGAGCTGCGCAGCAAGGTCGCCGAGGCGCTGGGCGGGATCGGCGTCGAGCGGCTGGTGATGGGAGCCGGGATCGACGAGCTCTTGGGCGTTCTGGTGCGGCTCGTTACCGAGCCCGGCGATCCGGTGGTGACCTCGGCAGGGGCCTATCCGACCTTCAACTATCACGTCGCCGGGGTCGGCGGCCGCCTGGTGGCGGTGCCCTACCATGACGACAAGGAGGATTTGCCGGCGCTGGCCGATGCCGTTCGGCGGGAGGGTGCGAAGCTCGTCTATCTCGCCAACCCCGACAACCCGATGGGCTCCTGGCACGATGCCCGGGCGATCGAGGCCTTCGTGGCAGCGTTGCCCGAGCGCACGCTCGTCATCCTCGACGAGGCCTATGCCGAATTCGCGCCGGCTTCGGTCGTGCCGTCACCCTCGTTCAGCGACCCGCGCGTGGTGCGGCTGCGCACCTTCTCCAAGGCGCAGGGGCTCGCCGGGCTGCGGGTCGGCTATGCCTTCGCCGATCCCGAGGTGATCCGAGCGATCGGCAAGATCAGGAACCACTTCGGCGTCAACCGCTTGGCGCAAGCGGCGGCGATGGCGTCGCTCGGCGATCCGGATTTTACAGCGGGCGTGGTTGCCGAGGTGGCCAGTGGGCGCGCCGATTATGCCGCGCTGGCCACCGCCTGCGGCTGCCGGGCGCTGCCGTCGGCGACCAATTTCGTGGCCATCGACGTCGGCGGTGCCGCGCGGGCCAAGGCGATGCTCGAGGCGCTCGAGGGCGAGGGGATCTTCATCCGCATGCCGGCCGTCGCACCCTTGAACCGCTGCATCCGCGTCACCGTCGGCCCGGCTGCCGACCGGGCCCGCTTCGCCGCGATCTTCGCCGCGGTCAGCCGTCGCGTCTGAGCCGGTCGAGCCAGGGGCCGAGCCGGTCGATCGCCTGGTCGATCATCGTGGCCGAGCCCGCGAAGGAGAGGCGGACGAAGTGCTCGCCGCGCAGCGGGTCGAAATCGTTGCCCGGGGTGATCGCCACGCCGGTGTCCTCGAGCAGCCGGGCGCAGAAGCTGATCGCGTCGAGGCCGAAGCGGCTGATGTCGGCATAGAGGTAGAAGGCGCCGTCGGGCGGCACGAGCTGGTCGAGGCCGATCGACGGCAGGGCGTCGAGCAGCACCCGGCGGTTGCGCGCATAGCCATCGACCCGGCGATCGAGCTCGTCGTGCGCCCGCAACGCCCCCATGGCGGCATGCTGGCCGATCGCCGAAGGGGCGATGAAGAGGTTCTGTGCCAGCCGTTCGACCGGCTCGACCAGGTCCTCGGGCAGCACCAGCCAGCCGGTCCGCCAGCCGGTGAGGCACCAGTACTTCGAGAAGCTGTTGACCACCACGGCGTCGGTCGATGTGGCGAGGACGGTAGCCGGCCGGGTGCCGTAGCTGATGCCGTGATAGATCTCGTCCGAGATCAGCCGAACCCCGCGGCGGCGGCACCAGTCGGCGATGGCGCCCAGCTGCTCGGCCGCCAGAATCGAGCCCGTCGGGTTGGCCGGGCTCGCGACGATCAGCCCGTCGATCCTGCCCGGTAGCGCATCGAGCTCGGCCGGGGTCGGCTGGAAACGGTTGTCCGCCGTGGCCGCGATCGGCACGACCTCGATATCGAGGGCCTGGAGGATGTTGCGATAGGCGGGATAGCCGGGATCGGCCAGGGCGACGCGCGAGCCGGCGTCGAACGCGGCGAGAAAGGCGAGGATGAAGCCGCCGGAGGCCCCCATCGTCACCGCGATCCGCCGCGTCGGGACGGTGATGCCGTATTGGCGCTCGATATGGCCGGCGATCGCCTCGCGCAACGGTCGGAGTCCGAGTGCCTCGCTGTAGCCCAGCGCTTCGCCGTCGAGCGCCGCGTGAGCCGCCTCGAGCGCCCGCGCCGGCGGCCCGCCCGACGGCTCGCCGAGTTCGAGATGCAGGACATCGCCGCTGGCGGCGCCGCGGGCATTGGCCGCCGCCAGCACCTGCATGACGAGAAACGGCTGAATGGCGCTCCGCCGCGAAACCCGACAGCTCGGCTCGCTCACCGCTGCTCGCATCGTCGACCTCACAACTGTTCTTCCGTTGCACGTGTCATGCTGGAAATCCGACCCTATCACCAGGCGGCAGCGGTCGCGAGCCGGCGGCCATCGCGGCGGCTGACATTTGCGTGACGTCGTTGCAATGGTCGCGGCTTTATCAACTAATAAGCGAAAACTTTGGGTGAAATTTATCGCGCAATGCGTTAGTCTGCAGCTCGTGCGGTCGAGGCCGATGGAGCCTCGTGATGCGGCAGAAATGTGAGGAGTACAGTCATGTCCGTTTCTCTCCGGCGACCTCTCGTCGTCGCGCTCGCTCTCGGCACCGTCGCCTTAGCGGCATCGGCGGCGGTGGCTCAAGAAACGCTGACACTACGGGTGACGGTAGCAGAATCATGCTCCATGGAGAGCAGCACGATCCTGTTCGATACCTACTACAGCGGCCAGGAGAGGGATCTGACTGCCACGGGTAGCATCGAGTATACGGGCTGTCCCGAGGGCACGACGGTCATCCTCGGAACAGGAGAAGGCGCTTATGAACAACGCATTCTCCTTAACGGTTCTAACGTGTTAGAGTATTCTCTTTACAAAGAAGAAGGCTTCTCCGACGAATGGATGCCGGATGGTCTCACGCTTGCCGATGGCGCTGATGGTTCAGGCACGATCCCGGTCTACGCTCGCATCCCGGGCGGCCAATCTGTGGCTACCGGTGATTATGTGGATAATGTCCAGATCACCTGGAGCTTCTGAGCTAGACGGCCGAGGGGCTGGCGGCGGTGCCGGAGAGGCGCGCAGTCGCCGGGCTCTCGGGTGGAGCAGCGCTGGTGCTTTCACCACGCTGTTCGCCATTCTGGCACATGTTGTCGCCCCGAGATTGCGCACCGAACCGGGCGTGATATAAGCCCGTCATCGATCGACGAATGCCGCCCTCGCCCGTCGGCGTGGGTAGCGCCTCTCGGAAACCCTCGATGTCACCCGCTGTTCTGGTGATCAACGGACCCAATCTCAATCTGTTGGGGATGCGCGAGCCTGCCGTGTACGGCCGGGAGACGCTCGCCGACCTCGATGCGGCTTGCCTCGCCGAGGGTGAGGCACTCGGGCTCGCCGTCAGTTGCCGGCAGAGCAACCACGAAGGCGAACTGATCGACTGGATCCAGGGTGCGCGCGACACGACGGCCGCGCTTTTGATCAATGCCGGGGCCTATTCGCACACCAGCCAGGCGATCCCCGATGCGCTCCGCGCGTATCCCGGGATGATCGTCGAGCTGCATCTCTCGAACATCTACGCGCGCGAGCCGTTCCGCCACCATTCGCACATCTCGGCCGTCGCCACGGCCGTCGTCTGCGGGCTCGGCAGCGCCGGCTATCGGCTGGGGGGGGCGGGCCGGGCCCGGGGCCCGAGCGGCCCCAACCCCGCCCCGTTGACAAGGCGAGGCGGACGCGGCCATAACCGGCCGCCATGACATTAACCGTCGCCGCCATTCACCGCTTCCCGGTCAAGGGCCTGAACCCGGAGCCGCTGGA
>Ga0081527_100291_pt1 | contig 32293 bp, 27 predicted proteins | sample HotLakmasection5_FD_70992 | JGI IMG/M metagenome (GOLD analysis project Ga0081527, IMG submission 70992) | Hypersaline microbial mat communities from Hot Lake, Washington, USA - Section #5 (SPADES assembly) (version 2) | ecosystem: Environmental > Aquatic > Non-marine Saline and Alkaline >... | reverse complement strand
AGGCGTGATGGCTGCCGCCCGCGGTGTTGCAGGCGAGACCGTGCGCCAGCGCGAGGCGGGCGGTGAGCAGGGTGCCGGCGACGGCGGCCCGGGCGCGCTCGACGACCGCGGCCGAGAGCGGCAGCCCGAGCCGGCGGATCGCCTCGGGGGCCAGGCGGCGGTGCAGCACCGCGGCCACATAAGCGGGGTCGTGGGCCAGGCGCAGCACGGCAGCCGTCGCCGGTTCGGGAACATGCCGGCGGGCTTCGGGGGCGAGGCCGTCCGCCACCAGCCGGCGGAACAGCGCGCCGAACTTGGGCATCGGAAAGCGATGCCCATCGGGCAAGGGGGCCACATAGGCCGGATGATGGACGACGAGCGGCTGCATGACCGGCAATATGCATCCCGCCCGATCGCCGGAAAGCCCGCCAGCAAATGGTTGCAATCGCAGAAATTAAATCTTAGGTTGAAATCGCTTCATTCGGCCGAACGTTGAGCGGGGCCCGGCAACGTGCTCGATCATCAAGACCTTTTGGCAACGCCGCCGGGCTTCTGGCTGAACAGGCGGGTGCTGGTGACCGATCATACCGGCTTTCTCGGCACCTGGCTCGCCGCTCGGTTGAGCGGCCTCGGCGCCGCTCTCGTCGGCACGTCGCCTCTGCCAGCGTCGACCAGCGGTCTCTTCTGGCGGGCCGGCCTCGCCGACGCGGTGGAGAGCCGCACCCTCGATCTGCGTGACCGGGCCCGGGTCGAGCAGGTGCTGGTCGAGGTGGCACCCGAGATCATCGTCCATTCGGCGAGCTGCGGTGGTCCTGTGGCGGGGTTGAAACGACCGCTCGCCTGCTTCGATACCAACACCACCGGCACCTTGAACCTGCTCAATGCCGTGCGCCGCGTGCCCGAGGTGCGAGCGGTGGTGGTCGTCACCGATGCCGCCTCCGCCACCACCGAGCAGTGCCCCGGTGCGGCGAGCCTGGCCTGTGCCGAGTTGGTCGTCGCCAGCTACCGGGCGACCTATCTGCTGCCGGCCGATGGTGTCGGCCTCGCCACCCTCGCCAGTTGTGCGTTGATCGGCGGCGGCGCCGACGGCAACGGGGACGACTTTGCCTGCCGTTTGCGAGCGGCAGCGACCGGTGAACCGGCCGCCGCCCGGGCCGCGGGCGCGGCGGGCAGCCGTCCCTTTCTCCATGTGCTCGATGCGGTCGAGGCCAGTCTCGAACTGGCGCGAGCCCTGTGTCGGGAGCCCGCACATTTCGCCCGCTTTTGGCAACTCGGCCCGCTCGATCCCGACGCCTGTGGCACCGCCCTTGCAGCGGCACTCGGCCACCCTCCACCGGTTCCGGGGGCGGCGCCGCAGCACGACGGGCGTGCCCTGGCCGCGGCGCTGGGCTGGCGCCCGGCGCTCGATCCGCCGACCGCGATCGCCTGGACGATCGAGGGCTACCGGTCTGCGAAGCGCGAGGCGCATGCCGGCTTCCTCGCCCGGCAGATCGACCGTTTCACCACCCGCCACCACCCCGAGCCCACCGTCGTCCCGGCGGATGGTGGTTCTCGCTCGTCGCCGGCTCTTGACCCGAAAGCGCGTGATGTCTTTGTTTCTGCCTGAGTCCGTTCCGATCTTCATCCTCTGTGGCGGGCTCGGCACCCGCCTCGCCGGGGCCGCCGGCAACCGGCCGAAGCCGCTCTTGGAGATCGGTGACCAGCCGATCGTCACCCACATCATGCGCTCCTATCGGCGCTTCGGCTTTCGCCGCTTCGTGCTGTGCACCGGCCACCGACACGACGTGGTCAGCAGCTATTTTCTCGACTATCCGGGCATCGCCAACGACTTCACCGTCGATCTCGCGACCCGCGAGGTCCACTACCACCCGTCCACCGGCGCACCGGACTGGCGGGTGACGATCGCCCACACCGGCAAGCACACGATGACCGGGGGACGGATCGCCCGGGCGGCTGGCCGCTATCTGGGCCTCGCCCCGCATTTCGGCGTGACCTACGGCGACGGGCTGACCGACGCCGATCTGGGTGCGGAGTTCGCCTTCCACCTGACGCACGACAAGCTCGGCACGGTCCTGGGCGTCCATCCGCCCTCGCAGTTCGGCTGCTTTTCCGTCGAGGGCGGCGACGTGCGCGGCTTTGCCGAGAAGCCGCTGAGCGAGGCCGGCTGGATCAATGGCGGGTTCTTCTTCTTCCGCCGCGGTTTCCTCGGCTATCTCGACGAACGCGAGAGCTGTGTGCTCGAACGCGAGCCGCTGCAGCTGTTGGCCGCGCAGGGCGAACTCCAGCTCTATCGCCACCAGGGCTTCTGGTCCTGCATCGACACGGTGAGCGATCGTGACCGGGTGGCCGCCCTCTGCGAGCACGGCACCACCCCCTGGCTCGGCCCGCCCGCCGGGGTCGCCGAGTCGATAGCGAACGACCCGCTCGAGCAATTCCCGGAAAGGCAGGACGATGCGGCTGATTGAACGCCCGTTCGGGGCAGCCGCCCTGTTCGAGCAGGTCCGGCAACGCGACGAGCGCGGCTTCTTCGCCCGCATTTTTTGTCGCGATCTTCTCGCCGAAGCCGGCATTCCGGTGGCGATCGCCCAGGCCAATCTCTCCTTCAGCCGCACCCGCCACACCCTGCGCGGCCTGCACCTGCAGCGCGGTCGCAGTGCCGAGGTCAAGATCGTCCAGTGCCTGACGGGAGCGCTTTTCGACGTCATCGTCGATCTCCGGCCCGAGAGCCCGACCTTCTGCCACTGGCAGGGCTTCGTGCTTTCCGCCGAGAACGGCCGGATGCTGGTGGTCCCGGAAGGTTTCGCCCACGGCTTTCTCTCGCTCACGGCGGATGTACAACTGGCCTATCTGGTCTCGGCCGCCTACGACCCGGCGGCCGAGTGCGGCTTTCGCTTCGACGATCCGGCCTTCGCCATCAGCTGGCCGGCACCGCCGGCCGTCGTCTCGGCCAAGGATCGGGGGCACGCGCCCTTCACCCCGGCGCTTCTGGAGGCCGCCTGATGCGGATTCTCTTGACCGGAGCGAGCAGCTTCACCGGCGCCTGGATCGCCAAGGCCCTGGCGGCGGCCGGTGCGGAGGTGACGGCGGTTTGCCGGGGCCGGCCCGAGGACTACGAGCCGGCGCGCCGCACCCGGATCCGGGCGGTTGCCGAGGTGGCGGCCGTCGTGTTCGAGCGGCCGTTCGGCAGCCGGGGCTTCCTGCAGCTCGTGCAGAGTGCCGTGCCCTTCGACGTGCTCTGCCTGCACCATGCCGAGGTCGGCGATTTTCGCCGCCCCGATTTCGACCCGATCGACGCGGTGCGTGCCGACACCCGTGATCTCGACGCCGTCCTCGGCGCCCTCGCCCGGCGCGGGCTGCAGCGGCTCGTTCATACCGGCACGGTCTTCGAGGCGGGCGAGGGCGACGGTGACCGGCCCCTGGTCGCGATCGGCCGCTACGGGCTCGCCAAGACACTGACCTCGACGATCGTGCGCCACGCCGCAGCCGAGCACGATGTCGGGGCGATCAAGATCACCATCCCGAGTCCCTTCGGGCCGGGTCAGGGCGGCGGCTTCGTCGACTACCTGTTGCGCGCATGGGTTGCCGGCACGACGCCGGTCCTCGACCATCCCGACCGGGTGCGCGACTTCGTGCCGGTCGAACTCCTGGCCGAGCACTACGCGCGCCTCGCCATGGGGACGGCTGCCGCACCCTCGTCCGGTCGCTCGAACCCGAGCGGTCACGTCGAGACGGTGGCGGCCTTCGCCGAGCGGCTGGCAACCGGACTCAGGCCACGCCTCGGCCTGCCGTGCGCGTTCGAGGCCCGCTTGCCGCCGAAACCGAGCAGCGAGCCGCAGCGGCGCTTCAATACCGAGCCGTTGCAGGGCCTGCTCGACCGCGGGCTAGAGGACGAGCGCTTCGACCGACTCGCCCGCACGGCGCAGGGCCTGTTCGGCGCGACTATCGCGCAAACTATAGCAGCATGACGAGAAAATCAATTAATGGTTGATTTCTGTCCCGTTTCGCCCCAGAATCGCATCGTCTCCCATCGTCGTCCAGCACCGGCAGAGGCCAGCGCCGCGCGGCGCTGCGCATTCGATGCCCAGTGGCGCGAGTGATGCCAAGGAGCGACGGCATGCAGCACGGCGAAATCGGTGTCGTCATCGTCACCCACCGGGCGCGCGAGCTGCTCGCCGGCTGCATCGAGCCCCTGCGCGCCTCGCCGCTTCGGCCGCGCATTCTCGTCGTCAATTCGAGCTCCCGTGACGGCACGGTGGAGCGTGCCCGCGAACTCGGGGCGGAGACCCGGGTGATCGCGCGCTCGAGCTTCAATCACGGCCGGACCCGCGAGCTGGCCCGCCAGCACCTCGGCACGCCGATCGTGGTGATGCTCACCCCGGACGCGCAGCCCACCGACGCGGCGTTTCTGGAGCGGCTGACCGCGCCCGTGCGGTCCGGCGAGGCGGCCGTGGCCTACGGCCGGCAGCTGGCGCGCCAGGGGGCCGATCCGGTCGAATCGTTCAACCGTGCCTTCAACTATCCGACAGAGAGCCACAGCCGCAGCCTCGCCGATCGGCAGCACTACGGTGCCTACACCCATTTCTGCTCGAACAGCTGTGCGGCCTGGAATTCGGCCGCCCTCGACGAGATCGGCGGCTTCCCGCCGACGCTGGTGAGCGAGGAGACGATCGCCGCCGCCGCCCTGCTCCGCCGGGGCCATCGCATCGCCTATGTCGCCGAGGCTACCGTGCGGCACAGCCACGCGTCGGGCCTGCTCGCCGATTTCCGCCGGCAGTACGATACCGGCTACGCCAGACGGGCCTATCGTCACCTGCTCTTGGCGCACGAGCCCGACGAGATACGCGGCTTGCTCTACACCAGGCGGCTCTTGGCGCATCTCGCCGCCGAGGCCCCTGCGCTGCTGCCCTACGCGCTCCTCCACACCGCGGTGCGCTATGCCGGCTATCGGCTCGGCATGGCGGGCATGCTGCTGCCGCGGCGGGTCAACGCCCTGTTCAGCAGCCAGGACTACTACTGGCAAGCCGCCGACGAGGCCGCTCCCGTCAGGGCCGCTGCGGGCTGAGCGGCATGCGGGTAGCATTGCTCACCAACAACCAGCTGCCGCCGCGTGAAGGCATCGGCCGGCACGTGCTGGAACTCGCCAAGCGCCTGCCGGCCCGGGGCATCGAGCCGCTGATCGTCGCCAAGGGCACGAACATGCGGTTCTGGCACCGGCTCGAGGTGGAAGGGGTGAGGGTAGCGCTTTATCCCTACGCCCCGGTGCGCCCGTTCCACCAGGAGGCGATCCGTGCGGTCCTGCAGCCCTGGCTCGATCGAGGTGCCGAGGGCGCCGACCTCTTGCATCTCCATTCGCCGCTGCTGCCCCGCTTGCGCACCGGCTTGCCGCGGCTCGTCACCTTTCACAGCCCGCTGCTCGCCGATACCAGGGCAATCCACGAGCCCGGCATGGTCACGGCGATGGTCAAGGCCAATGCGCGGCTCTTCGGCCAGGCCTACGAGCACGCCCAGATCAGCGCCGCAGCGGCGATCATCGCGGTCTCGGGCAATGTCCGGGACGAGCTCTGCCGGCTCTACCGGCTCGACGGGCGAGCGCCTCTGGTGATCGAAAACGGCGTCGACGTCGAGTTCTTCGCTCCGGGCCGCACGAACCGACGCCCGTCCGCCGGGGCACCCGTCACCATCCTCTATGTCGGCCGGCTCGGCTACCGCAAGGGCCTGTCTCGGCTGCTCGATGCCATGGCGCTCGTGGCCGACCGGCCGAACTGCCGCCTCGCCCTTGCCGGCGAAGGGCCCCTGCGCGGCAAGCTGGAGGCGCAGGCTCACCTCCTCGGCATCGCCCATCGGGTCGATTTTCTGGGCTTTCTCGACCGCGAAGCGCTGCGGGAAACTCTCGCCAGTGCGGCGGTGCTGGTCAATCCCGCCGACTACGAGAGTGGCCCCCTCACCCTGCTCGAGGCCATGGCCGCCGGTACCCCGGTCGTGACCACGCCCACGGGCCTGGTCGGCGATTTGCCCGAGCCCGCCCCGCTGCGGCTCGCCGCTGCCGAGCCCGCGGCCCTGGCGACGGCGATCGCCGAGGTGCTCGATGCGCCGGAGGCAGCGGCGGCGACGGCACGCGCCGCCCGGCTTCTGGTCGAGGAACGCTTCGCCTGGGAGCGGGTGGCGGCGCGCACCGCCGACCTCTATCGGCACCTGGTGCGGCGGGCGGCATGATGACGGCCGGGTGGCACCGATGAACCAAGCCCTGCCCCTCGATCTGGAGCGGCCGCGCGATCTCGTGGTCTGCTTCGGCTTCGCCGCCGAACGGCGCCGGCGACAGCCCTGGCACATGGCGCACGGCCTGGCCACCGGCCTCGCCGCGCACGGCCGCGAGGTCACCCTGGTGACCGACGTCACCGATCCTGCCCCCGCCGGTGCCGATCCCGACCAGCCCTACACGGTTCGCGCCGTCGACGCGCTCATCCGGCGTGGCCGGGCGAGCCCGGCGCTCGAAGCGTTGAGCCGCGCGGTGGCACCCGAGCGCGTCTATCTCGTCACCGGCGCCTTCGCGGTCGCCCGGATGCAGCGGCTCGAGCTCGGCGCCCCGGTCGATCTGGTGATCGCCAGCCCGCGGCTGGCGTTGCGCGAAATCCTCGGCGTCGGTCTGGCCGAGCTCTGGCGCGAGCGGCGGCTGTTGGCGCTGCCGCTGGTCAACGCCCTCCTGCCCGGCCGGCTCATCGCCCGCGGCTTTCGCCGCTCGGGTGCGGCCCGGCCGATCTACCTGAGCGAAGCCGGGCGTGAGCGCTACCGCGCCCTCGGCCTGCCCGCCGGCCCCCTGTTGCGGCCACAGGTCGATCGGCAGGCGAGCTTCGCTCACCCGGCGCTGCAACGCGCAGCATCCGACCCGCCGGTCGTCGCCTATTTCGGCCCGCCCCTGGCGCTCAGGGGCGCCCATCTGGCGCTCGCCGCCTTCGAGGCAGCGGTGGCGCGCGGCCTCGACGCGCGGCTGTTGCTGCTGCTCCGCCCCGATGTGGCGCCCGCCGCGATGCAGCGCTTCCTGCAGCAGATCGGCCGCAGTCCGGCGGCCGGGCGCATCGAGGTCTCGACCGAGATGCTGGGGGCGGCCGAGATCGTCCGGCTGATCGCCCGGGTCGACGCCTTCCTGTTTCCGTTCCGCGCCCCCGTCTCCGAAGTGCCGCTCGTGGTGATCGAGGCGGGGCTCACCGGCCGGCCGGTCATCGCTCTCGATGCGCCCGGGGTCAGCGAATGCGTCCGCGCAATGGGCGGGATGATCGCGCAATCGCCGGACCAACTGCCGCATGCCCTGATTCGCGCCCTGCGCCAGCGCGCCCCGGCGCGGATCGACGACAGCCGCTGGACCTGCTGGGCCGGGAGCGTCGCGGCCATGCTCGCCGAGCCCGAAGCCCCACCCCTGCGCCAGCGCCTGGTCGCCTTCTGCGGTGTCGACGGCACCGGCAAGAGCTTCCTGCTCGCCCATCTGCGCGAGCGCTGCGCGCGCGCCGGCACCCCGTCACGCCACGTCTGGAGCCGCTTTCGCAATTATCTCTCCAAGCCGCTTCTGGCGCTCACCCGGCTTTCCGGCCACAATTACAAGGTCGAGGAGAAAGGGGTGCGCATCGGCTATCACGACTTCGCCGGGCGGCCCTGGATCGCCTGGCCGTTCTTGCTGCTGCAGACCATCGATCAGGTGCTCGACATCGGCTGTCGCTACCACCTGCCGCGGCTGTTGCCGCCGTTTCTGGGCGGCAACGCCGCACCGGTGCTCGGCGATCGCTGTGTCTTCGACACCCTGGTCGATCTCGCGGTCGACACCGGCCTCGACGACGTCGTCATCGACGGCATCGGTCCCTGGCTCGTCCGCCTGCTGCCGCGCCCGCGTCTCGTCATCCTGGTCGAGCGGCATCCGCTGCGCATCCGCGAGCAGCGCGCCGATGCCCTGCTCGACCGGAACTTCCACCGCCGGCGGCAGCTCTATCGCCGTTTGGCCGAGCGCTTCGATCTGCCGGTGGTCGACAACAACGGCCCGGTCGCGCGCACCCTCGACGCCGTTCAGGCGCTGATCGAGGCACCGCTTCCGGCACCTTCCCCGAGCCGCCATATCGGGGCCGTGCCACCCGGCCCCGACCACGAGCCCACGCCCGAAAGACAGAGCCGGTGATCTACGTCTTCTACAACAACGACCCCCTGGCCCAGGACCTCGGCGGCGGTGCCGAGCATTTCCGCGGCCTGCACCGGGCACTCTTGAAATCCGGCCTGGAGTTTCACCTGGTGGGGGCGCGGCTGCAGGAAGGGCGCTGCCCGCCGCACATCACCTATGTCTCGCGCACCTCGAACTTCCTCCGCTTCTATCTCGGCCTCTGGCGCTGGTTCTGGCTCAACCGCAAGCGCTTCGCGGCGCACGACGTCTTTCATTTCCACCGCAACTACGCCGCCTGGCCGAAGCTGCTCCTGGCACCCGACTGCGGCCGGGTGCTGATCAGCTACCACAATGTCTCGGGCCGTGTTCTCGACGGCTGGCTCGGCCGGCTCGGCCGGCCGATCCGCCGGGCGATGCTCGCCCTCGAGCGCCGGGTGGTGCGCCTCGCCGACGCGATCGTCTGTGTCAGCGGCCGGGATCGCCGCGCCCTCTCCCGGATCGTCGAAGCAGCCCCGTTCGACCGGGCCGCGATCATCCCGGCGGCCTTCGACGACCGCATCTTCGCGGGCCGCGACCCGCTGCCGCCGCCGCCGGCGCTCGCCGGCCAGATCGTGCTGCTCGGCCGGATCAGCCACCAGAAGAACGTGCCACTGGCGATCGCCACCATGGAGGAACTCGCCCTGCGCGGCCTGCCCTTCTCGCTCACCATCGCGGGCGAAGGCGAGGACAGCCGCGATCTGGTCAGGCGGCTCGCCCGCTCGCCGGCCCGGCACCTGATCACCTGGATCGGAAGGGTGCCGCACAACCGGGTGCCGGGAGTGCTGGAGCAACACGGCATCCTCCTGCTCACCAGCCGCTACGAAGCATCGCCCACCGTGGTCAAGGAGGCCCTGAAGGCGATGCGGCCGGTGGTCAGCACCGATGTCGGCGACGTCGCCGACTGGCTCGACGAGGGGACATCCGGCTTCGTCACCGATCCGGACCCGAAGGCCCTGGCGGACGCTCTGGTCGCCGCGCGCGACCTGATCCTGCGCGGCGGCTACCGGCAGAACCGCGGCGTCGAGCGGCTCGACGAGGACGCCATCATGCTCGAGGTGGTCCACCTCTACCGGCGACTGCAGGCCGTTTGATCACCAATCGGCGGCCGGTATTCGGCCTTTCGCGGGAAGCGGTCGAGCGGCTCGTCACCATGGGCGGCAGCCGGGCGCTGGCCGCCTGCCTCGGCTTTTTCGCGACACTGCTGATCGCCCGTGCCCTGCCGCCCGAGACCCTCGGGCTCTGGTCGATGGCGATCGCCGTCCAGGGCATCGCCCTGCATTTCGGCGAGGCGGGGCTGCGCACGGTCGCCACCGCCGAGACCGCCCGCACACCCCGGCTGGCGCGCGTCTATCTGCGCCGCACGGTAGCATTGCGCCTGGCGATCAGCAGCGCCGTCATCGTCCTGGCGAGCCTCGCCGCCGCGCTCTGGACCGCCGGCGACTGGCGGCTGACGGCGCTGCTTTTGACCAGCCTCTGGCCGATCGCGCTGCAGCTCGACTGGCTGCCGCTGGCGCTCGGCCGCAACCGGCTCGCCGCCGGCTTCCTCCTGGTCCGGCCCCTGGCCTTCGTCCTCCTGCTCCTCGCGGCACCCATGGCGAGCGAGCCCTCGGCCCTGGCTCGGCTCTTCCTCGCCGCCTGGTGGATCGCGGCCCTGGCAACCTGGCCCTGCGTCGGCCTGTTGCCGCAGCCGGCCGGCAGCGGGCTCGGCACCGCTGCCCTGTTGCGCACCGCCTTGCCGATCGCCGCCGGCACCGTGGCGAGCCAGCTCCTGCTCGGCCTCGACATCCTTCTGGTCGGCGCCCGGTTCGGCCCGGCCGAGGCCGCCTACTACTTTCTCGCCTCGGCCGTTCTGGTGGCCGGCCTCGTCGCCGCCAACGGCCTCGGCCAGACCGCCCTTGCCCGGATGGCGGCGCGAGCGGCCGATCCCGCGCTTTTTCGTGCCGCCCTCGCCGCCGATCTCCGGCTGGTGAGCGGCGTCGCCCTCGGCACCGCGCTCGCCGCGGTCGGCCTCGCCCCCTGGCTTCTGCCGCTGGCGTTCGGTCCGGCCTATGCCCCGGCCGCGGCCGTGCTCGTCTGGCTCGTTCCCTGGTTCGTCCTCGCCCAGGCGACGACCATTCTGCAATCGGCGCTCACCGCGGCGCGCGAGGGCGATCGGCTGCTCGCCGCCAATCTCTGGATGGCCCTGGCCTTCGCCGCGGGGCTGGCCGCCGCCTGGCAGCTCGAAACGCTCTGGGCCTTCGCGCTCGCCCGGGGTGCCGCCGAGCTCGTTCGCTTCGTTGCCCTCTGGCGGCTGCTGCCGAGTGCCGTTCGACCGTTCAAAAATGCCCGGGGCGAATGACCTCGACGTCACTCACCGCGACGATGCCGACGATCTCCTCGACCAGTGGCGCCAGGACCGCGACGAGCCGTTCCGCCACCTCGGCCTTGACGATGGTCACCACGATCACCGTGTCGAGCACGTCGCTGTAGGGCTGCGGCAGTCGCTCGCCGGTATGGCCGCGGCCGCCGAGGGTCCGGATCAAGGTGTAGCCCTTGACCCCGCCGTCCTGGTCGAGCAGGTCGATCACCGTCTGCAGCCGCCGCTTCTCGACCGTGATCTCGAGCTTCTTGCGCGCATGCAACGCCATCGCATCACCTCCTCAGCCGCCGGTCAGCCAAGCGGCCAGCGCCGCATAGAGAGGAATACCGAGAACCAGATTGAAGGGAAAGGTGATCCCGAGCGAAAGGGCGAGCCCGAGCGAGGCGTCGGCCCTCGGCAGGGCGAGGCGAAGGGCGGCCGGCACGGCGATATAGGACGCACTCGCGGTGAGCGTGCCGAGCAGCATGACCCCGCCCTCGGAGAGACCCAAGGCCCAGCCGGCGCCGAGACCGACCAAGCCGTTGACGACGGTGACCACGAGTGCGGTGGCGATCAGCGCACCGCTCAACCGCTGCAGCGCCGTGCTGCGGCCGACGACGAGCCCCATGTCGAGCAGAAAGAGGCAGAGAACACCCTGAAACGGCACGGTGATGAACCCCTCGATCCGCTCGAGGCCGGCAGGGCCGGAGACCCAGCCGATCAGGAAGGCGCCGGTCAGCAGCACCACCGAGCCGTTCAAGACGACCTCACGCAGCACCTTCGGATCGAACTGGACGGCACCGGCAGCCCGGCCGCTGCCGCCCGCCCGCCCGGCGAGCCAGAGCCCGGTCAGAATCGCCGGCATCTCCATCACCGCGACCACGGCGGCCATGTAGCCTTCGAACCACAGCCCCCGGAGATCGAGGAACTGGGTCGCGGCGACGAAGGTGACGATGCTGACCGAGCCGTAATGCGCCGCCACCGCCGCCCGATCGAGCGGCCCGAGCCGGCTCGTGAAGCCGAGCGCCAGATCGACCCAGAACGGCACCGTGAAGCTGAGCAACGCCGCGACCAGCAGCACCGGCACGATGCGCAGGAGATCGTCGGTCTCCGCCATCGCCGCACCGCCCTTGAAGCCGATCGCGAGGATCAGATAGAGGGCCAGGGCCTTGGCGATGGCATCCGGCACCTCGAGGTCGGAGCGCGCCCACCCGGCGAAAAGTCCGAGCACGAAAAAGAGGATCGGCGGCGACAACAGGTTGGCGAGCGCCGCATCGAGAATGAAGCCCAAGAGATCAGCCTCCCTTTGTCGTCGTCCCGGGCTCTGCCGCCATCAATGTGCCGCACCCCAGCTCGGGCCGGCGCCGACATCGACGACCAGCGGCACGTCGAGCGATGCCGCCCCCTCCATCGTCGCCTTCACCAGCTGCCGAACCTCGTCCACGACCGTTTCGGGGACCTCGAAGACCAGTTCGTCGTGGACCTGGAGCAGCATCCGAACGTCGAGATCGGCACGAGCGAGGGCCTTGGCGACCCGGCGCATGGCGCGTTTCATGATGTCGGCAGCCGAGCCCTGGATCGGCGCGTTGATCGCCTGGCGCTCGGCATAGGACCGGCGGGCCGGCTGCTTGCTCAGAATTTCCGGCACGAAACAGCGGCGGCCGAAGAGGGTCTCGACATAGCCCTTTTCCCGCGCCTCGGCCTTGGCCCGCTCCATGTACTCCTTCACCCCCGGATATTCCTCGAAATAGGCGTCGATGAAGGCCTTGGCCTCGCCTTGCGGAATGCCGAGCCGCTGGGCGAGGCCGAAGGCGCCGATCCCGTAGATGATGCCGTAATTGATCGTCTTCGCCCGCCGCCGGAGGTCGCTGCCGACGTCCTGCTCGTCGACCTTGAACATCCGCGCCGCCGTCACCGCATGGATGTCCGTGTCCTCGGCGAACGCGTCCTTCAACGCCTGGATGTCGGCCATGTGCGCCAAGACACGCAACTCGATCTGCGAGTAGTCGGCGGAGACCAGGAGGTGGCCGTCGTCGGCGACGAAGGCTTCGCGGATCTTGCGGCCCTCCTCGGTCCTGATCGGGATGTTCTGCAGGTTGGGGTCGGTCGAACTCAGCCTGCCGGTCGAGGTCGAGGCCATCATGTAGGAGGTGTGCACCCGGCCGGTCCTGGGCACGATCTCCTCGACCAGGGCCTCGGTATAGGTCCGGGTCAGTTTTTGCAGCTGGCGCCAGTCGAGGATGACCTGCGGCAGCGCGTGGCCCTGGGCCGCCAGCTCCTCCAGGATCTCCGCCCCGGTCGCATAGGCGCCGGTCTTGGTCTTCCGGCCACCGGCGAGCCCCATGTCGGCATAGAGGATCTCGCCGAGCTGCTTGGGCGAGCCGAGATTGAAGGGCCGCCCGGCGAGCTTGATGGCGGCCTCCTCGCGCTCGGCCATCCGCTGGATGAAAGTCGAGGAGAGCTGCTCGAGATGCGCCCGGTCGACCTTGATGCCGGTCGCTTCCATCGCCGCCAGGATCGGGGCGAGGGGCCGTTCGAGTGTTTCGTAGACGGTGACCACCCGTTCGTCGATCAGCCGACGCTTGAGCACCTCCCAGAGCCGGAAGGTGACCGCGGCGTCCTCGGCGGCATAGGCGGTGGCCTTGTCGATCGCCGCCTGCGCGAAGCCGATTTGCTTCGCACCTTTGCCGCAAACGGCCTCGTAGGGAATGGTCTCGTGGTCGAGATGGCGGCGGGCGAGCTCGTCCATGCCGTGGCCGTGGCTCGCCCCGTCGAGGACGTAGGAGAGCAGCATGGTGTCGTCGAAGGGCGTGATCGGCACGTCGTACTTCGCCAATACCGCGATGTCGTATTTGAGGTTGTGGCCGATCTTCAGCACGCCCGGATCGGCGAGCACCGGGCGCAGCCGATCGAGGACGTCGGCCAGGGCGAGCTGGCCCGGTCGCTTCTGGTCGAAATCGTCGACGTGGCCGAGCGGCACATAAGCTCCGCGCTGCCCCTCGACGGCGAGCGAGAGGCCGACAAGCTCGGCCCGGGCCGCGTTCAGGGACGTGGTCTCGGTGTCGATGGCGAGCAGGCCACGCGCGATGGCGGCCTCGACGAGTGCTTCGAGTGCTCCCGGCTCGGTGATCGCGCTGTAGACCGGGCCATCCGTGCCGGCGGCCTTCGACGCCTCGGCCAGATCGGCGGCCGCGGCGTCGGCCACCTGCTCGATCCGCCCGATCAGCGACTTGAAGTCGTTCTCCTTCAAAAACGCGTGCAGGGTTGCCCCGTCGATCGCGCGACGCACCGCCCCGTCGAGCCGAATCGGCAGGGGCGCGTCGTGGCGCAGCGCCACCAGTTCCTTGGAGAGCCTGGCCTGGTCGGCGAAATCGATCAGCGACTGGCGGCGTTTCGGCTGCTTGATGCTCTCGGCCTCGGCGAGGAGCTTCTCCAGCGAGCCGTGTTCCTTCAGTAGCTGGGCCGCGGTCTTGACCCCGATCCCGGGCACACCCGGCACGTTGTCCGAGCTGTCGCCGGCGAGCGCCAGACAGTCCTGGACGAGCTCGGGCGGCACGCCGAAGCGCTCCTCGACCTCGGCCGGGCCGATCTCCCGCGACTTCATCGGGTCCCACATGACGACGCCCGGCGCCACGAGCTGCATCAGGTCCTTGTCCGAGGAGACGATGATCACCTCGCGGTCCAGCTCCCGCGCACGATCGACATAGGTGGCGATCAGGTCGTCCGCCTCGAAGCCCTCGACCTCGACGGCGGGCAGGCCGAAAGCCCGCGCCGCGTCGCGGACCAGCGCGAATTGCGGGACGAGTTCGGGCGGCGGCTCGACGCGATTGGCCTTGTACTTGTCGTAGATCTCGTTCCTGAAGCTGAGCCGACCGGCATCGAAGACGACGATCATGTCGTCCTCGGCATGATCCTGCATCAGCTTGAAGAGCATCGACGAGAAGCCGAAGACGGCGTTGACCGGCGTGCCGTCGCCCCTGGTCATCGGCGGCAGCGCGAAAAAAGCGCGAAAGATGTAGCCGGAGCCGTCGACGAGGACGAGCCGTGGTTTTTGGGCTGCTGCGTTCATGGCCGTTCTCTAGCGCAGCCCGCAGGGCGCGGCTAGGCCGGCACTGGCGCGCGCCGCCGGTGGGCGACCACCGCCGCGCGGCGGCGTCGGCCGAAGCGGTCGCCGGCACACCGCGGAATATTCGGCCGGCGACGGCGCGGCGGCGCATCAGGATGCTTTACAAGGCCGGGCCGCGGAGGCACCTTGCCCGCATCGATCCGCCCGCGCGCCCGAGAAGACCCGAGAAGAGAGGCCCGATCCATGCAGCCATCGCTCGCCACCCGCTTGTGGCCCAAGGCCACCGACAGCCTGTTGGCCCAAGCCGTTCTCGTCATCGCCGGCTCGCTGCTGCTGATCGCATCGGCCAAGGTCCAGGTGCCGTTCTGGCCGGTGCCGATGACCATGCAGACTTTCGTCGTCCTCGGGCTCGGTGCCGCCTACGGCATGCGGCTCGCCGGCGCCGCGGTGCTGACATACCTCGCCCAGGGCGCGATCGGCCTGCCGGTCTTCTCGGCCGGTGGCGGCATCGCGCTCCTGGCCGGACCGACCGGCGGCTATCTCTTGGGCTTTCTCGCTGCTGCCATGCTCGTCGGTGCGCTCGCCGATCGCGGCTGGTGCCGCAGCCGCGCCTCGACCGCCCTCGCCTTTCTCGCCGGCACCGCGGTGATCTTCGGCCTCGGTGTGGCCTGGCTGACCGTCCTGTTCGGCTTCGCCACCGCGATCTCGGCGGGCGTCGTGCCTTTCGTCCTCTCGGAGGCGGTCAAGATCGCCCTTGCCGTCGCCGTCTTCCCGCTCGCCTGGAAGCTCGCGAAAGACTGATCGGCCCACCTCGGCCGAGTTAATTCGAAGGCGGCCGCGCCCGTCGCGCGGGCTTCTTGAGCCCGGACAGCCAGCCGTTCCGGCCTGTCGGTTTCGGCGGAACACCGTGACGGCAGCGCGCTGCTGCGGATCGACGCGGGCGTGGTCGGGCCTGCAGCGAGCGCTCCTGCGCAGGCCGATGCCGGTGCGTCCGCCAAGATTTATTTGACTTCGGCGTCTTCACCCTACCTTATCCAGTCATTGGAGCGTTCGTCGTTCAGCGGGCCGGATGGGCCTCGTCGGGCTGAGAACGTCTGCCCGCCGGGCTCGGCCGAACCGCGCAGCAGGAGTGCGGACGATGGCTGAGGCGACCTTCGAACAATCACAGCGCCGGCCACGCGCCAGGCGCGATATCCCGGTGCCGGGCTATCCCCTCGAGCCGAGCATCGGCCCCGAGGACCGATCGGCAAAACGCCCGAACGGCTTCTGGCACGTCGTCGCCGGGTTCGTGCAGGCGCTGTTGTGCGTCCTCGTCGTGCTCGCCGCGCTCGCCACCGTGGTCGGCCCCTAGCCGCCACCGGGGCAACCGCTTCGGCCGGTGGAACTCGCCGGCGCAGCGATAGGCCGGCACGATCAGAGTACCCGTGCCTGCGTCCTGTCGCTCGGGGCTGTGTCCAAAAATTGCGGCGCTGACGTTCGCCGATCATGCAGTCGCGGTAGTCGTCGTCGAGTCCGAGTGCCGTGCGGCGCAGCGACGTTCGGATCATGATGGGCAAACCGTTGATGGTGATCCCGGCCGCCAGCACCCGCTCGCGCGCCGGAACCACCGGCGGCCCCATGCTGTTCGGGCCGTCCCCCGAGAGGTCGATCACCCGGCGCACGACCTCGAAGCCGTTGTCGTCGAAGAGCAGCTGGGCGAAATCGAGGGCCGAGCCGATCGCCGCGACATAGCCTTGCCGCTGCACCCGGTGCTCTTCCTGATCCATCGAGCCCGAGACATCGACGAGCAGCACGAGCTCGACATCGACCGGCAGGGCGAATTCCTGCGCGCCGGCCGGCGAGCTGCCGGCATTCAGGCCGAACGCGAGGCAGAGTGTGGCGACGAGGCGCAGCATGGGCTCTCTCCGAATGAGCGATCGAACACGCCGCTTGAAGGGCATTGCCGTCGTCGAGCCGGGCCCCGGCCAGCGGGCGGGCAAGGATGGATGCGCGGGGATCACGCGTTTGTCCTGCGGCAGCGTGCTTTGTCTGGCGGCAGCGTGCGCCCGTCCAGCGGGCCCACCCTCGACGTCCGATAACGCACGCGAGGCGGCGGCCATTGCCGGTCGATCGGCCGGGCAGTGGTCGCCAGCGCCGCGTCTCTCGGCTATGACGGCGCGAGCATGAAACGGGGACGAGGATGATCAGCTACACGAGCACGCGCGGTGGTGCGGCCGGACGCGGTTTCGAAGAGGTGCTGTTGGGCGGCCTTGCCGAGGACGGCGGACTCTACGTACCCGAGGCCTGGCCCGAGATCGACGTGGCGGAGCTCGCGGGCCTGGATTACCCGACCACCGTCGCCCGCCTCCTGGCACCCTTCACCGAAGGCTGCTTCGACGAAGCCGAGCTTCTGGCGATGGCGCGGACCGCCTATGCCGAGTTCCGCCATGCCGCGACGGCACCCCTGGTCCAGCTCGGCCACGACGAGTGGCTGCTCGAGCTCTTCCACGGGCCGACCTTCGCCTTCAAGGACTTCGCCATGCAGCTCCTGGGCCGGATGTTCGAGGCCGTCCTCGCCCGGCGCGATGAGCACATCACCATCGTCGGCGCCACCTCCGGCGATACCGGGGCGGCGGCTGTCCGCGCCTTTGCCGGGCTGGAGCGGATCCGGGTCGCGATCCTCTTTCCGGACGGCCGGATCTCGCCGGTCCAAAGGCGGCAGATGACGACGTCGCCCGAGGCCAATGTCCTGGTGATCGCGGTCCGCGGCACGTTCGACGACTGCCAGAACCGGCTCAAGGAGATGTTCGCCGACACGGGCTTCCGCGACCGGGTCGGCCTCGCCGCCGTCAACTCGATCAACTGGGCCCGCGTCGTGGCGCAAGCCGCCTACTACGTCTACGCGGCACTTCGGCTCGGCGGGCTCGCGCGGCCATTGGCCTTCTCCGTGCCGACCGGCAATTTCGGCGATGTCTATGCCGGCTACGTCGCCAAGCGCATCGGCCTGCCGGTGGCCAAGCTGGTGGTCGCCACCAACGAGAACGACATCCTGGCCCGGTTCCTCGCCACCGGCCGCTACGCACGCGGGCCGGTCGTGGCGACCTCGAGCCCGTCGATGGACATCCAGGTCGCCTCCAATTTCGAACGGCTGCTGTTCGAGATGGAAGGCCGCGACGGTGCTGCGGTGGCCGGGCTGATGCGCGAGTTCGCAGCGACGGGTGGCCTCGAGGTCGACGATGCCAAACGCGATGCGGTGCGCACCCTCTTCGCCGGGTCCCGCGTCGACGAGGCGACCACACGGGCGACCATTCGCGACGTCCTGGCGGGCACCGGCCAGCTGGTCGACCCGCACACCGCGGTCGGCATCCGGGCCGGCCGCGACACGGCACCGGAAAACGTGCCGCTGGTCACCCTGGCGACGGCCCACCCGGCGAAGTTCCCGGACGCCATCCGCGCCGCCACCGGCCGCGAGGCACCGCTGCCGCCCGAACTCCGGGCGATGATGGAAGCGCCCGAACGCTACACGACATCCGCCGACGATCTCGCTACCATCGAGGCCGACATACGGCACTGGATCGAAAGCACTTCATGAAGATCACGACACTCGACAACGGCGTTCGCGTCGTCACCGAGACCATGCCCCGGGTCGAAACCGCGAGCTTCGGCGTCTGGGTCGATGCCGGCGGCCGCTGCGAGGCAGCCGAGGTGAACGGCGTTGCCCACATGCTGGAGCACATGGCCTTCAAGGGCACGACCCGGCGCACCGCCCGCGGCATCGCCGAGGAGATCGAGGACGTGGGCGGCTCGCTCAACGCCTATACCGGCCGCGAGCACACCGCCTACTACGCCCGGGTGCTCGCCGAGGACGTGCCGCTCGCCGCCGACATCATCGCCGACATCCTCTTGAACTCCACCTTCGATGCCGAGGAGTACGAAAAAGAGCGCCACGTCATCCTGCAGGAGATCGGCGAGACCCTGGATATGCCGGGCGATCTCGTCTTCGACCATTTGCAGGAAGCGGCCTTCCCCGACCAGGCGATCGGCCGGTCGATCCTCGGCACCGAGGCGGTCATCGAAAAGCTGCCCAGAGAGGCGCTGCAGGCGTTCGTCGACGCCCATTACGGCCCCGAGTCCCTGATCGTCGCGAGCTCCGGCAAGGTCGCGCACGAGGCGATCGTCAACCTCGCCGAGGCGCACTTCGGCCAGCTGCCGCGGACCACCCGCCCGACGCCCGAACCGTCCCGCTACACCGGCGGCGAGTGGCTCACCGGCCGCGAGCTCGAGCAGGTCCATCTCTGCCTCGGCCTCGAGGCGATGTCCTACAAGGACGACGACTTCATCCCGCTGCAGGTCTTCTCGACCGCGCTGGGTGGCGGCATGTCGTCGAGACTGTTCCAGGAGGTCCGCGAGAACCGCGGCTTGTGCTACTCGATCTTCAGCTTCACAGGATTGCACAACGATTCCGGCCTGTTCGGCATCTATGCCGCGACCGGCGAGGAGGACGTGCCGGAGCTGATCCGGGTGATCGCGGGCGAACTTCAGGGGCTGGCCGCCGGCATCGGCGAGGCCGAGCTCAATCGGGCCAAGGCCCAGCTCAAGGCGAGCCTGCTGATGGCGCAGGAGGGCTGCTTCTCGGTCTGCGAGGACCTGGCCAAGCAATGGCTCTGCTTCGGCGACTACCTGACGCCCGCCGAGATCGCGGCCAAATACGCCGCCGTGACGGCCGACGACATCGAGCGTGTCGCCGGGCGCCTGCTGAAGGACCCGAGGCCCACGGTAGCGGCGATCGGCCCGGCAGGCGGACTGCCGGATGCGGGGAGCTGGGCCAGGGCGCTGGCTCGCTGAAGCTAATCTGCTTACGACGGTGCTATAGCGCTTCTCTTAATCGATTAGTCCTTTGGCAGAATCAATTGTTTGAGCTCTAGATTATGGAAAGGAGCAAGAGGTTTGAAGAAAGATGATCGCAACGTCCGACTGCTCGCCTCCTTTCAAGAAGTTTTTGAGCGTGGCGCTAATTTATTAAGAGAATCGGGATATCAAGACGGAGATTTTCAACATTTGGCACCATTTGGCGAATATCTTGGATTTCGATCAAGTGCAATGGGACTCATTAGCAGGACTCTCGGTTCAGAAAGCGAATATTACAAAGAGATGACTCGAATTGTACAGTTAGACAAATCAGCAAGCTCTTATTATTTACCGCAGTTTGTAGGAATTTTCGAAGCCGCAAAGCGTGATATTGAGGAGGGCATTATTTTTGATGTACGCGCACTTATTGCGGCGGAATTGCTAGGCGATTTCATGGAGCAAGCAACCGAATTGCTTAAAGCGGGCTATTTCGTCCCGGCAGCATCGCTCGCTGGCGCTGTTTTAGAAGACGGTCTTCGCAAGCTATGTGAGAAGCACAGAATTGAGATTCCTGAAAGACCGGGCATAAACAAGCTGAATTCCGAACTCTATCGGAATAACGTTTATAATAAGCTGATAAATAAAAGAATTACCTCAATCGCAGATATCAGAAATAATGCGGATCATGGCCATACCGGCGAATTCAAGATGGACGATGTTGATGAAATGCTTAAGTGGATTGAAAGATTTTTTGCAGATTATTTGAACTAGGAGGCATTGAAAATGCAAGGTTTATTAGTTTCGGGCGCGCTTGTTCTCCCTGTTTAGATACGAAGCCGGGCTAGATGAGCGAGTGAGGAGAGTCTGATGCGCATCACCAAAATCCACGAAACAGCCGCACCGATCAAATCCACGATCGCCAACGCCTATATCGACTTCTCGAAGATGACCTGCTCGGTGGTCGCGGTCGTCACCGACATCGTCCGGGACGGCAAGCCGGTGACCGGCTTCGGCTTCAGCTCGAACGGGCGGTATGCGGCGGGGGCGATCATGCGGGAACGCGTGATCCCGCGGCTGCTCGAGGCCGAGCCGGACTCGCTGCTCGATCCCGATTCCGGACTCATCGACCCGTTCCGCTGCTGGGACCGGATGATGACCAACGAGAAGCCGGGCGGCCACGGCGAGCGGTCGGTGGCCGTCGGCACCCTCGACATGGCGATCTGGGACGCACTGGCCAAGACCCTGGGCGTGCCGCTCTGGCGGCTGCTCGCCGTCCGCTACCGGGACGGCCGTGCCGACCCCGACGTCTGGGTCTATGCCGCCGGCGGCTACTACCAGCCCGAGAAGGGCATCGACGGCCTCGTCGACGAGGTGAAGTCCTACCGCGACATGGGCTATGTCGATTTCAAGCTGAAGATCGGCGGCGCCCCCCTGCTCGAGGACCTGAAGCGCATCACAGCCGTGATCGAGGTCGCGGGCGACCCGTCACACGTCGCGGTCGACGCCAATGGCCGCTTCGACCTCGACACCGCCATCGCCTATGCGACCGCCCTCGAGCCCCTGGGCCTGCTCTGGTACGAGGAGCCGGGCGATCCGCTGGACTACGCTCTCCAGGCGGCGCTGGCCGACCACTACGAACCGGCGATGGCGACCGGCGAGAACCTCTTCTCCACCATCGATGCCACCAACCTCGTCCGCTATGGCGGGATGCGCCCGGACCGCGACTGGCTGCAGTTCGACTGTGCCCTCTCCTACGGCCTCTGCGAATACACCCGCACGCTGGCCATGCTCGAGGCAAGCGGCTGGTCCAGCCGCCGCGTCGTTCCCCACGGCGGCCACCAGATGTCCCTCAATATCGCCGCCGGCCTGCATCTCGGCGGCAACGAGAGCTACCCCGGCATCTTCCAACCCTTCGGCGGCTTCGCCGACGGCATCAAGGTCGAGAACGGGCGAGTGGCGCTGCCGCAGGTGCCGGGGATCGGCATCGAGACGAAAGCCGGTCTCTACAAGCTCTGCCGGGAGTTGGCGGAAGCGTAGCGCGACCAACCGCGCAGCAAAAGGCCGGAGGGGGCGCGGGGGAACTCAGTTCCCCCGCATCTCTTCGCTGCTTTGCGAGCGGCTGGCGGCAGCCTCGACCCGGGCGATCCAGTCCTCGAGGCGCGCCTGGTTCACGCCCAGATCACTGTAGCCGACCTCGGAGCGGGAGTAGGCGGCGAAGCTGCTGCGGCCTTCCGCGACAGGGACGACGCGCACGACGATGGTGTCGACGAAGCGCATGAGGCGGGATCGCTGCTCGGCGCGGATGGTGAGCCGGTCGTCGTCGACCTCGAGCACCCGGGTGCGCGGGCTCGTGGTCACCACCTCCTCCCACAGGCGAAGCTGGTCGGCCGGTGGCAGATCGAGGATCGGTGCCACCCGATCGCTCGCCGCACGGCAGAAATTCTCGGGACAGACGAGAAAATCGTTGGGCCGGCCGGTCCGCTCGAGGCTCGCAGGGTCGAGGGCCAGGCGCTCGGCCAGCGGTGCGGTACCGAGACCGCAGGCGGAAAGCAGGGTCATGAGCATGAGAACGGCAACGCAACGGCCATAGCGATCCATCGGGTCTCGCGACCTGGTAGCGGGCCACAGCGACATACGTTGCGGCCGGGATGGCGGCAAGGCCGGGATGCGCCGCCCCAACGGTGCCCCGAGGGCCTCGGGCGAAGCCGAAGGAAGGTGGCAGCATTAAGGGAATCTTCAGCAATGGGCCGTAAGCTCGGCCGCAGTCAGACAGTCGAGCTTGCCTCCTTGAGCCGTTCCGCCCTCTTCGCCCTCCTTTGCCTGATGGTCGCCGTCACCTGGCTCGCCCTGATCCCGTCGGTCGATGCCCGGCAGCTCGTCCTCGTCTTTCTGCCGGGCACGCCGCCCGAAGCGATGCTGGCTGCCGCGGCAAGGCTCGATCTCCGGCCGGTCACCGGCGTGGCGAACTGGCCGGTGCTGATCGCGGCCACGGGCGAGGCGGGCTGGCAGGGGACAGCCGGATCGACCCCGTACCTTTTCGCCATCGCCGTCGACGGCATCGTCGGCTGCGCTCCATCAACCGCGCTTTGACCTGCGCTCGAGGATACTTCGGCCATGCGTGATATCGACCTGATCCGGCGCCGTTTCATGGCCGCCCTCGTCGTCTATGTCTGGCTGCACGTGCCCGTGTCGGGGCTGGTGGCCTGGGCGATCGGCGGCGCCTTCTGGCCGGTCGTCGGGCTGGTGGCGGGCGCGGCCGTGGTCGCGACCGCCGCCTGGCGGCTCGCCGGCAACACGCCCGCCGGTCGGCAGACCATCACGGTCGCGACCATCGCCATGCCGATGGCCATGGTGCTGCTCTTTGCCGGCCATCCCTGGCAGCTCGACCTGCACATGTACTTCTTCGCCACGATCGCGCTTCTGGCGGTGCTGGTCGATCCCGTGGCCCTGCTCTTGGCAGCGGCGGCGACGGCCGTTCACCATCTCGGTCTCAACTTTCTGCTGCCGGCGCTGGTCTTCCCGGATGGCGCGGATTTCGGCCGGGTGCTGTTGCATGCGCTGATCGTGGTGATCGAGACGGCGGCACTCGTCTGGTGGGCGCGCCGCACACTGAACCTCGCGGTGAGCCGCGATGCCGCGGAAGCCGCGGAAGCCGCGGCACGAGCCCAGCTCGTCGGCAGCAATGCGGGGATCGCGGGCGAGCTCGATGCGCAGAGTGCGGCAGTCGCCCGTGAACTCGCGGAGCGCGCACAGACCCTGGATGCGAGTGCCGTGCAGCTGGTCGAGGGACAGACCACGGCGCTGGCCAGCGTCGAGGCCGTGAAGTCGGCGGGCGAGCGGGCGGCGGCCGACGTGCAGACCGTCGCCGCCGCTGCCGAGCAGCTGAGCCGGGCGATCGGTGCGGTGGAGACCCGGGTGGCAAGCTCGAACGCGAGTGGCCGGCAGGCGGTCGAGCGCGTCGCCGTGACCAGCCGGACCATGACCTCGCTGGAGGCGGCGGCACAGAGCATCGGCGAGATCCTGGCCATGGTGTCGGACATCGCCGCGCAAACCAACCTGCTCGCCTTGAACGCGACGATCGAGGCGGCGCGCGCCGGCGAGGCCGGCAAGGGCTTCGCCGTGGTGGCGAGCGAGGTCAAGCATCTGGCCGAACAGACCACCCGTGCGACCGACGACATCGCGCGGCAGGTCGAGACCATCCAGGGCGTGGCGCGGGACAGTGTCGCCTCGGTGGGCGACATCCGTGCCGCCATCGACGATCTCGCCGCCATCGCCGAGGCGGTGCAGGAAGCGGTACGCGAGCAGGCGGAGGCGACCACCGCGATCGCCGCCGCCACCCGTTCCGCGGCAGCGGCGACCACCGACAGCCGGGGTGCGCTCGCGACGGTGCACGAACGGGTCGCCGCGGTCAGCACCGCCGCCGCCACGGTGCGCGACGCCTCCGCTGGCATCGCCAGCCAATCGGTCGCGATGCGCGACGTCATCGACGCGGTCGTCAGCCGGCTGCGCAGCGCCTGACCGGGCGCCCTGCGAACACGCGCCACCGGCGTCGAGCCGGGCGAGCAGCCGGGACACCGGCGAGCCGGCGGGCGCCGGTCGACGGGCGGCAGATCACTCGCCGCTCGCCGCGCCCGACCGGCGGCACCGATGGGGCGCACGGCAACGCCGGGTGATCCCCGGTCGCGGCAGCGGCCGTCCGCCGCTCCATCTCGGGCGATTGCCGGCGGGTCTCGGCCGGCAGCTGTTCACGGCAGCCGGCCGGTCGCTGCAACACGCGCGCCGTGGTGGTGGCGGGACCTGGGCGGTGCTAAAAAAGGTCAACGTGATCAGCGAATTCTGCTAGCGTTGCCGGCCCTGGGGATCGCGGTGGAGAAACCGCGCGACCCTCGCCAGATACGAGAGATTTTCCAATCCCATGAAGCTAGCGATTGAGCGTGCCGCCCTCCTGCGTTCACTCTCGCATGTCCAGAACGTGGTCGAGCGGCGCACCACCATTCCGATCCTCTCCAATGTGATGCTGCGCGCCGAGGGCGAGAGCCTGCATTTGACCGCGACCGACATGGACCTCTCGATGGCGGCGACCGAGCCGGCGAGGGTCGACAGCGGTGGTGCGACCACCGTTGCTGCCCACACCTTCTTCGAGATCGTCCGCAAGCTGCCGGAAGGGGCGGAGGTGATCCTCGAGCAGCCGAACGAGGCGAACGAGCTCAGCCTGCGCGCCGCCCGTTCGGTCTTCACGCTGCCGGCGCTGCCGGCGGACGAATTCCCGGCGATGGATCTCGACGAGCTCGACGTCCGCTTCGCCATGCCGGCCGCCGACCTCAGGAAGCTGGTCGACAAGACCCGCTTTGCGATCTCGACCGAGGAGACCCGCTACTACCTCAACGGCATCCACCTGCACGCCGCCGGCAGCGGTGCTGCGGCCGTGCTGCGGGGCGTGGCGACCGACGGCCATCGCCTCGCCAAGATCGAGCTCGCCTTGCCGGCGGGTGCCGAGGCGATCCCGGCGATCATCGTGCCGCGCAAGACCGTGGGCGAGCTCCGCAAGCTGGTCGACGACATCGACGGCGACGTGCAGATCGCCGTCTCGCCCAGCCGCATCCAGTTCATCCTCGAGCGGGCGGTCCTGGTCTCCCGGCTGATCGACGGCACGTTTCCCGACTACGAGCGGGTGATCCCGGTGGGCAACGAGAAGACGGGTGAGCTGCCGACCAAGGCCTTCGCCGCCGCCGTCGATCGGGTCTCGACCATCTCGACCGAGCGAGCGCGTGCCGTGAAGCTGCGCTTCGCCGACGACAGCGTCGTCATCTCCGCGGTCAGCACCGAGGCCGGACGCGCCGAGGAGGAGCTCGACGCCGAGTACGCCGCCGAGCCGCTGGAGATCGGCTTCAACAGCCGCTACATTCTCGACATGCTGGCCGAGGTCGAGGGCGAGACGGTGCGCCTCGAGATGGCCAATCCGGCGGCCCCCACCCTCGTCCTCGACCCGGCGGACAGCGGCACCGTCTACGTCCTCATGCCCATGCGCGTTTGATGCACGTCGCGCGCTTGCCGGCGGCCGACCGAGCACCGTCGATCGAGGAACGGACGGCGGGCCCGGATCCGGCGATGGACTCGCGGCCGTCGACCGGCCCGGGGCGCGACCCCGAGGCCCCGGGCGGCGCGGCTCGGTCACTGGTCCGCCGGCTGCGGCTGCAGGCCTTTCGCAACATCGCCGCTCTCGATCTCCGGTTCGCCGCAGCTGCCCGACCGATCGTCCTCTACGGCCCGAACGGTGCCGGCAAGACCAACCTCTTGGAGGCACTGTCGCTGCTCGCCCCCGGCCGTGGCCTCAGGCGCGCCCGGCTCGACAGCCTCGATCGTGACGGCGATCCGGTCCGGCCGTTTCGCCTCGAAGCCGAGCTCGACACCGCCGACGGGCCCGTCGATCTCGCCACCGGCCGCGATCTTGCGAGCGAGCGGCGCTGGCTCGAGATCATGGGCGAAAGCCGCCGCGGCCTCGCCCCTTTGGCCGAGCTCGTCGCCATCGCCTGGCTGACCCCGGCCATGGACCGGCTCTTTCTCGACGCCGCGAGCGAGCGGCGCCGGTTCCTCGACCGGCTGGTGCTCGCCGTCTATCCGGACCATGCCCGACAGCTCGCCGTCTTCGAGCGGGCAATGCGCGAACGCTCGCTCCTGCTCCGTCAGGGACGGCAGGATCCGGCCTGGCTGCGCGTGCTCGAGCAGCGAATGGCGGCCGCCGGGGTCGCGGTCGCCGCCGGCCGGATGGAGCTGGTCGGCGGCCTCGGCACGCTCCTGGCCGAGCCGGACCCGACTCTGCCGGCCATGCGCCTGGCGCTCTCGGGTGCGGTCGAGAGCTGGCTCGCCGCAGGTGCCGCGATCGATGCCGAGGAGCGGCTGACCGCCGCGCTCGCGGCCGGCCGTGCTGCCGACGCCGAGACCGGCGGTGCCGGCGTCGGCCCGCACCGCAGCGATCTTGCCGCCATCGACCTCGGCACGGGCGAGGATGCCAGCCGCGTCTCGACCGGCCGGCAAAAGGCGATGCTGCTGGCCATCATCCTCGCCGAGGCCCGGCTGCGCCAGCGCGTCCACGGCGACCTGCCGATCCTGCTGCTCGACGAGACGATGGCGCATCTCGACCCCGCCCGCCGCGACGGCCTCGCCGAACGGCTCCTGGCCATGGGCGTTCAGGTCTTCCTCTCCGGCACCGAGCGCCGGCTGTTCGCCGCCCTCGAGGGCAGCGCGCACTTCCTTCATGTCGACCAGGGAACGATTCTCGACCATGAGTGACACCCCCGACCAGACGCCTCTGGCAACACCCACGGGCGAGCCCGTCTACGACGCCACGTCGATCCGCGTGCTCGAAGGGCTCGAAGCCGTGCGGCTGCGCCCCGGCATGTATATCGGCGACACCGACGACGGCTCGGGCCTGCACCACATGGTCTTCGAGGTGGTCGACAACGCCATCGACGAGGTGCTCGCCGGCTATGCCGACCGGGTCGAGATCACCTTGAACGCCGACGGCTCGGTCACCGTCGCCGACAACGGCCGCGGCATCCCGGTCGACCTGCACGAGGGCGAAGGCGTCTCGGCGGCCGAAGTCATCATGACCGTCCTGCATGCCGGCGGCAAGTTCAACCAGAACAGCTACAAGGTCTCGGGCGGCCTGCACGGCGTCGGCGTCTCCGTCGTCAACGCGCTCTCCGACTGGCTCGACCTCGTCATCTGGCGCGACGGCGCTGAACACTACATCCGCTTCGAAAACGGCGGCGAGCCCGTCGCCCCCTTGACGGCCCGCGGCCCGCAGAACGGCAAACGCGGCACCGAGCTCACCTTCATGCCGTCGATGAAGGTCTTCACCAGGACCGAGTTCTCCTTCGCCACGCTGGAGCACCGGCTGCGCGAGCTCGCCTTTCTCAACTCCGGCGTGCGCATCGTGCTGCGCGACAAGCGCGGCGAGGAGCCGATCGAGGAAGAGCTCCACTACGAAGGCGGGCTCGAGGCGTTCGTCGGCTATCTCGACCGCACCAAGCAGCCGATCCATTCACCCGCCATCGTGATGACCGGCGAGCGCGGGCCGATGACCGTCGAATGCGCCATGCAATGGAACGACGGCTACCACGAGACCTGCCTGACCTTCACCAACAACATCCCGCAGCGCGACGGCGGCACGCATCTGGCGGGCTTCCGCACCGCCCTCACCCGAACCATCAACAAATACGCCGAGGACACCGGCATCATCAAACGCGACAAGGTCCAGCTCACCGGCGAGGACATGCGCGAAGGGCTCACCTGTGTGCTCTCGATCAAGATGCCGGACCCCAAATTCTCCTCGCAGACCAAGGACAAGCTGGTCAGCTCCGAGGTGACACCGGTGGTCCAGGCCCTGATCAACGAGAGCCTGTCGCGCTGGTTCGAGGAGCACCCGGCCGAGGCCAAGGTGATCATGACCAAGATCGTCGAGGCCGCCACCGCCCGGGAAGCGGCCCGCAAGGCGAGAGAGCTCACCCGCCGCAAGGGCGCGCTCGATGTCGCCAACCTGCCCGGCAAGCTCGCCGATTGCCAGGAACGGGATCCCGCCAAGGCCGAACTCTTCCTGGTCGAGGGCGATTCCGCCGGTGGCTCCGCCAAGCAGGGCCGCGACCGCTCGTTTCAGGCGATCCTCCCCTTGCGCGGCAAAATCTTGAACGTCGAGCGGGCGCGGATCGACAAGGTGCTCGGCAGCCAGGAGATCGGCACGCTGATCACCGCCCTGGGTACGGGCATCCGCGACGACTTCGACATCACCAAGCTGCGCTACCACCGCATCATCATCATGACCGACGCCGATGTCGACGGCTCGCATATCCGCACGCTGCTGCTCACCTTCTTCTATCGCCACCTGCCGGAACTGGTCGAGGCCGGCCACCTCTTCATCGCCCAGCCGCCGCTCTACAAGGTCAAGCGCGGCAAGTCCGAGCGCTACCTCAAGGACGACGAGGCGCTCGAAGCCTACCTCGTCGCCACCGGCCTCGAGGATACCCGGCTGGTCGTCGGCGACACCGAGAATGGCGGCGAACGCGTGATCGAAGGCGACGACCTCGCCACCGTGGTCGAGGCGGCGCAGGCGGCAACCGCCATCCTCGCGAACTTCAAGCGCCGCCACCCGATCGAGCTGATCGAAAGCCTGGCGCTCGAAGGCGGCCTCGTCGAGGGCGCTTTCAGCGAGCCGTCCGAAGCGCTCGCCCTGGCGCAGCGCGTCGCCGCACGGCTCACCGCCACCAGCCGCGGCGCCTGGCAGGCACACCTCGGCGACGAGGGCGAACTCGTCTTCCACCACATGAAGGGCGAGCGCCGCGAGCGCCACAAGCTCGACCCCGGCATCGCCAGAAGCCCCGAAGCCAAGCGCCTCGCCGAAGCGCTCAACCGCATGGGCCCGTTCTTCGCCGAGGCCGGCAGACTGGAGCGCAAGGACGAGAGCCGGCCGATCAACGGGCCCCTCGACCTCACCGACGCCATCCTCGCCCTCGGCCGCAAAGGGCTCGCCATCCAGCGCTACAAGGGGCTGGGCGAAATGAACCCGGAACAACTCTGGGAAACCACCCTCGACCCCACCGTCCGCTCCCTCTACCAGGTCCGCATCGACCACGCCGACGAAGCCGACGACATCTTCACCACGCTCATGGGCGACATCGTCGAACCCAGACGCGACTTCATCCAGGAGAACGCGCTCAAGGTGGTGAACCTGGACGTTTGACGATCAGGAAGCAAAGAGCGGGGGAAATGATTTCCCCCGGGCCCCCTCGGGATTTCGGACGGGAAAGCTCGGGGGTCGCAGCTGGCCAGCGGGCGCAGGTCAGGGATGTGACGGTGTCGGTGCTCGTGGTTTTCGCCGGGGTGCCGGGAACCGGCAAGACGACCATCGCGCGCTTGCTGGCGGAGCGCCCGGGTGCCGTCTACCTCCGGGTCGATTCGATCGAGCAGGCCATGCTGCGATGCGTCGGCGCCGGGCCCCTGGTCCAGCCGCAGACCGCGCCAGCTGAGCACGCCGTAGCGGCGGCAGAGCATGCAGTTGCACACGCTGATCGAGGCGGGATCACCCTTCGGCGTTCAGTGCAGAGCGCCGCAACGGGTCGGCAGCATCCTCGGTACGCCGCGTCGACTCTCTGACCCTGCAATGGTCGACACCGGCAAAAGACCGAGGGGGCCCGGGGGAAATCATTTCCCCCGGCTCTCCCGGCGCGCCATCGCCTCGCTCGACCGCTCGCGCTCCAGGTCATGCCGCTCCGTGCCGAGCCGGTTATTCCGCTTGCTGCTGAGCTTCGCGGTGACGCTGCAATAGATCCAGGATGATGTTTGCCGCCTCGTCGATCGAGCGGGAGGTGACATCGATGATCGGCCAGCCGTGCCGGACGATCATCCGGCGGATCTCCCGCACCTCCTCGGCGACGGCGTCGATGTCGGAATAGGCGGTGCCGACCTTCTCCGGCGGAACGTCGAAGCGCTTGCGCCGAATCTCCGCCAGGAGCCGGGGGGCTACGGTCAACCCCACCTTCAGCGGCTTGCGCGCCTTGATCACCGTATCCGGCAGCGGCATGCCGGCGACCAGGGAGACATTCGCGGCCTTGATCCCGCGATTGGCGAGGAACATGCAGGTCGGGGTCTTGGTGACCCTGGAGGCACCGAGCAGCACGACGTCCGCCTCGTCCAGATCCTGCTGGCCGAGGCCGTCGTCGTGCCCCAGACTGTAGCGCATCGCCTCGATCCGGCGTCGAAACGCGTGGTCCATGACGACGCGCGGGCTCGCGTTCTCGCGCAACGAGACGCCGAAATGTTCGATGATCGCCCCGAGGAACGGTTCGTAGAGAAACAGGCACGGCAGTCCGAGGCGGCGGCAACCGTCTTCCAGCTGCTGCCGGTGCGCGGCGTCGATGAGGGTGTGCAGGACCAGCCCGCCCTTCTCTTGCACGCCGTCGAGCACCGCCGTCACGTCGCGATCCTTGCGCACCATCTGCCAGAAATGGCGGACGGGTTGCACGTCGGCGAGTTGCGCCACCAGGGCTCTCGCCATCGCCTCGACCACCTCGCCCGAGGCCGGCGAAACCAGGTGCAGAACGATTATCGTGTTCATTGCCGACCCTCGGTGCCCGCCCGAGACGTGTGTGGAGCCTGCTCGCGGTGGGCCGACAGTTCGTACCCGTTCACTATCGCGTTCATCCAATGCCTCGAAAACCTCTCCGACAAGTGCGCCGATCGGCGGCGACCCGGGTCACGCAGGTGGCGGCGCCGGTCGGGCCATGGTCCGACGGCGCCGCGGCGCGCATCGCCGCGCCGGCCCGGCCGACTATGCAGGACGGTGCGGCCGGTTGGAAGAGACCGTGGTCGATGCGACGGGACGGGATCGGTCGAGCGATGCGGGCGAGGAAGGCAGCACCGGCGGTTGCCGGAGCACGCGTGCCGCTCGCCGGGCAGCGCTCATTTGTGATAGCCACCGTCGAGGCGCAGCACGGTACCGTTGATCATCGTGTTCTTGATGACGTGAGCGACCAGCATCGCGAATTCCGCAGGATCGCCGAAGCGCTGCGGGAACGGCACCGTGCGGACGATGCGCGGATCGAGGTCCTGCTCCATCTTGAACAGCGTCGGGGTACTGAACAGCCCGGGTGCGATGCCGACGACGCGAATCCCGAGCGGCCCGAGCTCGCGGGCCGCCGGCAGGATCATGCCGACGAGGCCACCCTTGGACGCCGCATAGGCGGCTTCGCCGCTCTGCCCTTCATAGGCCGACACCGACGCGGTGGAGATGATGACGCCGCGTTCGCCGTCGCGCCCCGGGGTCAGCCTGGTCATGCCGGCCGCGACCAGGCGCATCATGTTGAACGCACTGATCAGGTTGACCTCGACCAGATAGCGAAAATCGGCGAGCGGCATCGGCTCGCCGTTGCGGTCGACGATTCGTTGCGGTTTGGCCAAGCCGACGCAATTGACCAGGATGCGCGCCGGCCCGTGCACCTCGCGGGCATTCGCAATGGCGGCTTCCGCTGCCCGATCGTCGGCGACGTCGCAAGGGATGGCGAACGCACCGATCTCGTTCGCGAGGGCCTCGACCCCGGCCCGATCGATATCGATCATCGCCACCTTCGCCCCGGCCTCGACCAGATGCCGCGCCGTCTCCGCGCCGAGCCCCGAAGCCGCCCCGGTGACCACAGCGGCACAATCCCAGACGTCCATCGCCGTTTCTCCTGTTGCGGCAGAGCCGCTTTCCGCGTCGCCTCGCTGCGCTGCGTCCGCCACCGCCACCAGCGGCTCGCCAGCTTAAGGCGGGCACCCCGGCGGAGCAAGCAACGCGCCCGAAGCCCGGTGAGCGGCGAACGCGCTACCACGGCCGGACCGATCACCCACGAGGCGAAAGTGCCGGCGGGCTCGCCCTCGATCACGGACGCCGAACGGCACAGCCGGGGGGCCGTCCCGGCCCGGCTGATCCCTGCGCCGCGATCGGCGCCCGCTCCGCCAGAACGCCGAGCGGGTAGCGGCCATGGTCGTGCCCGGCGAGGTGATGCGACCGACGGTGGCCGCCGGCGGTTCGCGGGCGAGCGCGGGGTTCGAGCATCGAACCGGACCATGGAGATCAGGACAAGCCGAGAGATTGTCCATCCGATCCCCGCGGCTACCGGGCCGGCAGGCCAAGCGGTGACGACCAAGGGGAGGATGGCCCTCGCCGCCGCGGTGTCGCGATGGCATCGGACGCCGATCCACTGTGCGAAACGCCGGACTTTGCTGCGGCCTGCCCGAGGCGGTCGACGTCGCCACCGAGACCGGTGCTGCGCCGGGGCGAGAAGAGCGCGCATCGGCTGCTGCAGCCCCCGGCTCTTGCGCGCGCAGGGTCGGCGCGTGCCGCCGGGCCCCCAGCGCGCGGGCCGGGGCCCCG
>Ga0081527_100286_pt1 | contig 32629 bp, 30 predicted proteins | sample HotLakmasection5_FD_70992 | JGI IMG/M metagenome (GOLD analysis project Ga0081527, IMG submission 70992) | Hypersaline microbial mat communities from Hot Lake, Washington, USA - Section #5 (SPADES assembly) (version 2) | ecosystem: Environmental > Aquatic > Non-marine Saline and Alkaline >... | reverse complement strand
GCTACGCCTGCGCACTTGTTAAATATAGATTTTTTGAAAATTTTAAGGCGTAAAAACTTTTTATTTATTCCTTAATAATTTAAACGGATACATATAGGTTTTCTGGACTGAATGTCTTGTTAGTTTTATAATAAATTAAAATAAAACTGGAGAAATAAAAACACATGTCAACACAGAATGTACAAAAAACAATTGAAAAAGAAAACAAATTAAACATTGATATAAACTGTGATTTAGGACAATCATTCGGGGTATACAAAAGTGAAATCGAGCTTAACCTACTTCCTTATGTAAGTTCAGTAAACATTTCCTGCGGACTTCACGCAGGCGACCCTCTTACAATTATGAACACAATAAAAACTGTCACCTGCCAAAATATATCCATAGGTGCACATGTTGGCTATCCTGACATTCAGGGTTTTGGCTACAGAAGTATGAATCTTACAGAAGAAGAAATGAAAGCTATAATTGTATACCAAATAGGCGCTTTGAATTCTTTGGCAAAAATTTATAACCATAAGGTGGAGTACGTAAGGCCGCACGGTGCTCTTTATAAACAAATATCTGAAGATTTTAATGTTGCAATGCAAGTTGCTAAAGCTATTGCATCTTATGATCCATGGCTGGTTTTAGTAGGTCCTCCCGGCGACAATCTCGTAAAAGCCGGTGAATCCGCAAATATCAGAATTGCGCAGGAAATTCAGCTTGATAAAAAATACAACGTCGATGGCACTATTGATTTTGAATCAGGTGATGTAGTTGATCTTCAATATTCAATCAAGCTTCTGGAAACATTAATAAAAGAATCAGCTGTATTAAATAATCAGCACGGAAAAACAAAAATAAACTTTAATACAATTCACCTGAATATGAAAAGCGCAGTTTCAAAAGAAATTGCGGAAAAAACCGGGGAATTACTACCAGGACCTATACCGATTACAGGGACATTTGTAGCTCACAGCGGATGGCTTGAATAATTAAAAAATAACTATAAAAAATAACTATTATGAGTACAAAAAAAGCAAAACTTGCAGTTTTAGCCTCAGGAAGCGGAAGTAACCTTGCCGCTATGATTGATGCTGTGAATGAAGGTATTATAAAAGACGGGCAGATTTCTCTTGTGGTTTCCAATAAAGAAGACGCTTATGCCCTCAAAAGAGCAGAAAACGCAGGTATTGCAACACTGGTAATAAAACGAAAAGATTTTAGTAGTGATGAAGAATTTGATGAATATCTTGTTCAAAAGCTAAAAGAGCACGAAATTGATGTTGTACTGCTTGCAGGCTATCTAAGAATACTTACTGCACCAGTGCTGGAAGCTTATAAGGAAAAAATTCTTAACATACATCCAAGCCTTTTACCCGACTTCGGGGGAAAAGGCTTGTATGGAATGAAGGTACATGAAGAAGTTATCAAGGCAGGATCGCCTGTTAGCGGTTGTACCGTCCATATTGTGAATGAACATATTGACAGGGGACCAATACTTGCTCAGTCTGCAGTTGCTGTTCTACCGGAAGACAATCCGCCGACTCTTGCTTCAAAAGTATTAAAAGAAGAGCATAAACTTTACCCTGCTACTGTTCAAAAATTTCTTGCCAATTTTGAAATATAAATTTATTTATTCAATATTTTTTTTATAGCTTCAAGTACTCTTTGAGGCTGGAAAGGCTTTACTATAAAATCCTTTGCGCCTGCCTGGATGGATTCAATTACCATAGACTGCTGTCCCATCGCAGAACACATAATTATCTTTGCACCGGGATCTGTTGCTATAATTTTTTTTAATGCCGTTAATCCGTCCATCTTGGGCATGGTTATATCCATCGTTACCAGGTCCGGTTTTAATTTCGTATACATATCAACAGCTTCATTACCGGTAGAAGCCTCACCTGCAATTTCATATCCCCCCTGCGTAAGAATATCCCTGAGCATCATTCTCATGAACGCTGCATCATCTGCAATTAAAACTTTTAGCATATTTTATTTTTCCTCTTTAATATAATATCTGGTTATTTTATTAAATTATTACTGGATTTTTATATCCACATTGTTAAAAATATCAAAAACATTTATAAAAACTATTTTATTAAATTATTTGATTTTAATATACATGTATTAAAATTAAATTTACCCTGCTTTTATAATTATCAGCTTAATAAGGAATTTATAACAGATAAATCTATCGGCAAACTTATTACTATAGTTGTTCCTGCTCCTTTTTCTGTCTGAATACAAATATTTCCATTTAAAGCAGATATTTTTGACTTAACAACATCCATCCCTACTCCCCTGCCTGATAGAACTGTTGTTTTTTCCGACAGTGTAAAACCCGGTTCATACAAAAAATTCAAAATTTCAGCTTCTTTCAATTCTGTAAGTTTATCCCGGGTAATCAACCCTTTTTCCACAGCTTTTTGGGCAGCTTTACTTACGTCTATACCTTTGCCGTCATCAATTACTTTTATTACTATATTAGTGTTTTCGATAGCAGCAGTTAATTTAAGCATCCCTTTAGCTTTTTTGCCGACTAATATGCGTTCCTCACAGGTTTCTATCCCGTGATCCAATGAATTCCTGATCAAATGCACAAGTAATTCAGCCAGCTCATCAATTATTGCCCTGTCTACCTGAATTTCCTTGCCCTCAGTAATAAAAACCACATCTTTGCCCAATTCCCGTGAAATATCTCTTATCAGTCGGGGAAACCTGTTAAACGCCTGTGCAACCGGAACCATTCTTAGTTCCATAACAGTTTTTTTTAACTTATCAGAAATTTCCTTAACCGAATCAGCTACTGATATTATTTCATTGTTATTATTTTCCTTTGCCAGTTTGATTAATCGGGATTTGTTCTTATTTAATTCGTCTGACAGACTGATTAAATTATCAAGCTTATTTATACTTACTCGTATTGTTTGGGAAAATGTTCCCGGGGATATCCTTTGGAAAATTGGCTTTTCTTTACCATTCCCCGTTATAATTTCTTCTATTACAACTTCTTCGGATTCAATTGATTTTTGTATAGGCGTAGCTTTTTGTAAGTCTTCAATAAGTTCGCTTACATCTTTACAACCTTGTTCAGACCCGGTATCAGCAATATTGTTAATAATCGCTTCAAGCTTGTCTACGCACTGGAAAAGAAGTTTTATGTCTTCTTTTTCGACTGTTTTCTCCCTATTCCTGATAGTTTCCAGATGATTTTCCATATTATGAGTAAGACTGGTAATTGCGTCCAGTTCAACTGTTTTTGCCATACCTTTAATAGTATGGGTCGTACGAAAAATCTCGTTTAAAACATCTGTTTTTTCCGGATTTTCTTCAAACTCCAGCAAATTCATGCTTAAAATCTGCAAATTTTCTCTGGACTCATCTATAAAAACACTAACTAAATTACTTGTACTCATATATAAAAACTTTTTCGATCCTGACTATCTTAAAATAAAAATTAATTACTAAAATTATATCTTATTATTGTATGTCATTATTAATTATACAGAATTTTTATATTCAATTGAAGCATTAAAAATAAACTGATAAAAAGTTTAATAAATCATTTATAAGGAATTACAGGGATATAAGTTCTTAACCGAAAAAAATAATTGGTTTCACTTCATTTTAAGATTACTTATTGAAATCGGTATTAGTATTCTAAAAAAATAAACGATAAATAAGAAATTTTTTTCAGAAACTGTCAAAACAGATAAATTTTAAAAAACCTGTATAAAAAAGCGGTGGCTTTGCCACCGCCACCTCCAGGGAAGAGGGCGGGCGGGCAAGGTTTTTTAAAATTTTACAAAAATATTTAACTGAAACTTATTTAAGAGTACTAATGAATTACAAATCATACTGCGAATTCATGCTAAACTATAAGTTGTAACAAACTTTTAAGACAAAAATGCTATTCAGTTTTTACAAATTATTTCAGTTAAAACCAACCTATGTTATAGATAATATTAGAGATATAAACATCCAAGACCTGAAAAACGAAGGGATCAGGGCAATAATATTTGACCTTGATAATACCTTGATGGCACCGCATACAGGCAGATTTACCGAAGAAGTTATCATGTGGATAAATGCTGTAAGAAAAGAGTTTAAAATCGCTATTTTAAGCAACAATACCCGGGCAGAATATATCCGGAACATAAAAAGCGAAATTGACTTTCCTATATATGGCAGGGCTATTAAACCAATGAAAAATACAGCATTAAAGCTAATAAAAGAACTGGAAGTCCGTCCTGACGAATGTGCGATGGTCGGAGACAATGCAATTACTGACGTATTCCTTGGTTTAAGGCTAAATATGATAACCATACTTGTAAATCCCCTTGTGAAATATCAGGAATCCTGGGTAGCTCAGATATTACAACGTACTGGAAATGTAATAGTCAGGTCGGCAAAAAAAACCTTTAACCCCATGACTACTGAAGATTAGCAGGTGAGAAATGAAATATGCAATTATAATTAACCCTGTCTCCGGAAACTACCCTCAGGGCTTTGTCAAACAGATTATACAGGAAAATCTGACAGAATATAAATATTTTGAGACCTCAAAAGAAGAAAACGGTGCTGTTCAGGCAAGAAAAGCGATTGAAGAAGGTTATGACTTTATTATTGCCTGCGGAGGAGATGGAACTGTCACGGAAGTCGCTTCTGTCCTTGTAAATAGTGATACCAAGTTTGGGATAATTCCAGCAGGCACCGGAAACATGCTTGCGGCAAACCTTGGCTTACCCCTTAATATAAGGGATTCTATAAGCGTTATAAAAGAAGGGTATACCCGAAAAATGGACATGGGCAAGGTAAATGACAAATATTTTACCTTTATGATCGGTTGCGGCCTAAATTCGGCGATTATCGAAAACACATCCAGGGAGAAAAAACGAAAATACGGTTATCTGGCATATTTTATCGAAGGAATCAAAAATGGCCTAAACCCTCCTTACATAAGATATAAAATAAAAATTGATGATAAAAAGACAATTAGAATAAAGGCCTTAAATGTTGTAGCAGCCAACAAAGCAAATATAATAGGCGAAACTTTTTCTCTTGCGCCGGATGCTTCAATGTTTGATGGAAAAATGGATTTAATTATACTTTCAATTTTTAAAAATATCGATTATATCTTTGCGTTCTGGAAGATTTTTACTCACCAGCACTTTTCTAAATCAAGCAGAATGCGAAGATACAGGTTTGAAAAAGCGGAAATAACTTCAAAACCAAAAGTCAGCGTACAAATAGACGGCGATATCCTGGAAGAAACTCCTATTACAGTTAAAGTATTACCAGGAGCTATTAATATGCTTGTACCGGACAAAACACAGACAAACCTGATGTATACAGTGGAAGACAATATGAGAAAAATGCTCAATCAAGTTTATCAAGGATTTTTAGCACAAAACATCAAGTCCTGAAAAGAAAATTAAGGCATCAATCTCATTTTGACTTAATATTATTGTTTAATGGTTAGTTTTTCCCGTGTTGTATATACATATTTGTTGGTTTTAATTAATCAAACTTAACAAAAATTTAAAAATTTTTATAATTTAAAAAATATAAAAATTACTAAAAAAAAGTTAATAAATTTATAAAAAAGTTAAATTTTTAAGTAAAAAAATTTAAAAAAGTAGATTTTTTTTAAAATTCTTTTCAGATTTTTACAATTTTTCAGATTTTAAATAAATTAAACGTTAAAAATTTTTAATTAATTATAAATAAAAGGCAACTTTTTCCATTGACAAGTTATAAACAATTAGGATACCTTAAAAAAATAATAGTAAAAAATACACTTAAATTTTTTGTAAGGTAAAAACTACAGATGAACCTAAATAGCAAAAAGCAAAATAATTATAAAGACCAACAACAGGTTCAGGCTCAGGCTCAACAACCTCGTGGGGGCTTGCATAGTGGTTTTTGAAATTTAAGTAAAAAGAAATAAAAAAGAAAAACCCGCAAGCTCCAAAAAGAGAAGCGGGTTTTTAAATTAAGAACAAAGCACCAGATAGCAAACGGGGAAACCAACCAACAGTGATCAATACAGTAAACACACATCATAGACCAAAAAATCATCTTGCTTTTAAAAACAGAGCAGCTATTGTGGACAAAACTCTGGGCTCTGACAAAATTACCCGGGGATTTAAATGGTTGAAAGACAGGCCTATTGTCGAAATCGTGGGTCTCGATGCAGGGACAATGATAATTCCCAGAACTATTGTTGATTTTTCACAAAATCCTGTTTATGGTGTTGAAACCTTTTTCAGAGAGCTTCTTCCCGCAATTCCCAACCCGTTCCTGCCCGGTATAATCGGCAATGCACGGATGCGGGCAAAAGGATATAAGGGGCTGTATGCAAACAGCAATACGCTAAACACTATGCATGAAGCCTGGAAAAAAGCAGGTGGAGAAGCATTTAGCAAGGATAATCCTGACAGGGGCATTGTAAGAGGATTTGTCAAAAATGTATACGAAAACGCAAAAGTCCTTGTCGGAAGCCAGCATAAAAAGCTAGAAGGCAAAGCTCTGGAAAGACAGGTGGATGACGTTACCGATCTCATTCTCAAGAAAGGAAAAATGTCCCCTGCTGAGTACAGCGAAAAATACAAGCGGGCCGGAGAGACGATTCTCAGGGAAACAAAAGGTGAAAGCAATGTAGCAGTAGAAATTGGCAAGCATAAGCTTGAAACCAGCGCTGGTGACCTTTTAAGAGACACCGTGGGAGTTGGAGAACAAATACTTATTAAACACCCTGGTAACAAAGCAAAAGGGGTAATAGACGGCCTTAACAACTATATAAAACAAACCGCAGCACTTGCTGTAACCTCTTCTATAGCACTTGGTGCAGCAATCCAGCCGATGATTACTTATGTTTCCAAGAAAATCACCGGCAAGGAAGGTTTTACAGGATACAAGGACTTCGTGAATTCTGACAAGGAAAAAATAGCTCATTATGCTGATAATAAGGATTATGGCGAAGAGAAAAAAACAGAAGACAAGAAAAGCTCCGGCAGCTTTATAGCCAAAAAAGCTGCCGCAACCGCAGGTATTGTAGGTCTTATGCTTGGCTCTATCGGGGCATTAAACCCGAAAGAAATAAGAAAGAGCGGTGGTGTAGTAAAATTTGCTAAAAATATAGGCAAAAACCTGGAATTAAAAGGCCCATTCGCACATATGGATATTGTAAGGTTTGTATACGGCGGTGTTCTGGCGGGAAGATTCTGGGCAGCAAGGGATGAAAACGAATTAAAAGTAAGCGTGGTAAGAGATTATGCGGGATTCCTGAACTGGCTTGTACTGGGTAGTGTTGTTACAAAGGGTGTTGCGCATTTAATGGATCGTAAGAATAAATCCTATCTTAACGTAAGCGGCCCAATAAAAGGCAAAAACGCATTTGAAACCGGAATGAACTGGTTTAGAAATACCTCAACCATCTCCTTTGCTGAAAGAGAAGCAAGAAAATTAAAGGCAGGTCCGCTTAACATAGCAACCCTTGCCGGTCTCGGATATGCAATGTTCGCACTGGGTATTGGTGTTCCAAAACTTATAAACAAATACATCATCAACAAACCACAGGAAAAAAAAGAGAAAGGTAATGAAGAAAACCTGTACAGCTCTCCTATTAATAACTTCACCCAGCCTGTAGCATTCAGACAACTTACCAGAAAAACCGCTAACCCTTATATAGATTTTGAAAAAAGAATGCCTGCCATTGTTTAAAGAAAAGAATTAAAAATAGTTTTCTGTAAAGTATTTACAAAATATGGAACATATTAGACGGTTGGACTGTCCAAATGTATAGTGGATTTAATATTCACACATTTTTGTATGTGATAAAATTTAGGTGAATATAAGTAATAATTGGAAATTAACAAAAAATGATAGAATTTTTGATAAAACTAATGGGTGATCCCAACGAAAGAAAACTTAAGCAGCACCAGCCTATGGTGGATTATATAAACACTCTTGAGCCTGAAATCAGCAAACTTTCAGACGATGAACTCAGAGCAAAAACAGACGAGTTCAGGAAAATATTATCTGAGAGAAAAACTTCAAATGATTCAAAACGGGATAGAGAGTTAGAAGAAGAAGCATTAAAATCTATACTTCCCGAGGCTTTTGCCGTGGTGAGGGAAGCAGGAAAAAGAACACTCAATATGCGGCATTTTGATGTACAGCTACTTGGCGGAATAATCCTTCACAAAGGCCAGATAGCGGAGATGAGAACAGGTGAAGGTAAAACACTTGTGGCAACACTTCCGGCATATCTTAACGCACTTACCGGCAAGGGTGTGCATATTGTTACAGTTAACGACTACCTCGCAAAACGTGACAGCGAATGGATGGGACGGATATACAAATTCCTCGGACTTGATGTAGGTGTGGTTCTGTCTGGAGGAAACAAACTGGATTTTGAAGAAAAAAAACGTGCTTATAAGGCAGATATAACTTACGGCACAAATAATGAGTTCGGGTTTGACTACCTGCGGGACAATATGGCAGGCAGCCTTGAGCAGTGCATTCAGAGGCCTTATTACTACGCTATTATTGACGAGGTTGACAGTATCTTAATCGACGAAGCCAGAACCCCCCTTATCATAAGCGGAAGACTGGAAAAGTCAGCTGAAACATACAAAATAATGGCAAAAATAGCCCCCAAACTCATAAACGGTGAGGACTATGAGGTAGAAGAGAAAAACAAAAACGTAATCCTTCATGAGCCGGGAATTGATAAAGCGCATGAGCTTCTCGGAGTAAAGGATATTTTTGACCCTTCCACCATGCTTGCGCATTATCTCTTAAATGCGCTTAAAGCCAAGGAGCTTTTCCGTAAAGATACGGACTATGTTATAAAAGACGGTGAAATTATCATTGTTGATGAGTTCACAGGAAGGCTTATGGAAGGCAGGAGATGGAGCGACGGTCTTCACCAGGCGGTAGAGGCCAAAGAAGGCGTTAAAATCCAGGATGAGAGCCAGACTTTAGCAAGTATTACATTCCAGAACCTGTTCAGGATTTACCCAAAACTTGCGGGTATGACAGGTACTGCTATGACTGAAGAAGCGGAATTCGGAAAGATCTATAATCTTGAGGTAACTTCCATTCCCACCAATAAACAAGATATCAGGAAAGACCTTTCTGATGTTATATACAAGACAGAAGCGCAAAAATACATATCTGTTGTTGATGAAATTGAGGAAGAACATAATAAGGGCAGGCCAATACTGGTCGGTACAATCAGTATCGAAAAATCAGAACTTTTATCAAGGCTCCTGACTAAAAAAGGCCTGAAACACAATGTCCTGAATGCAAAACACCACGAAAAAGAAGCAAATATAATTGCCCAGGCCGGAAGATATGGCGCAATCACAATTGCGACCAACATGGCCGGTAGAGGAACTGACATTATCCTCGGCGGCAACCCGGAATTTCTTGCAAAAGAAATGCTGGAAGGCATAAAAAAAGAAAACTTGTCTCCTGAGGAATACGAACAGAAAAAGCAGGAAGCGCTTGATAAAGCCTATAAAATAACACAGGAAGAGCACCAGCGGGTTGTAGAAGCTGGCGGATTGCTTGTTGTGGGTACAGAAAGACATGAATCAAGACGTATTGATAACCAGCTGAGAGGTCGTGCTGCAAGACAGGGCGACCCCGGCTCAACAAGATTTTTCCTATCCCTGGAAGACAACCTGATGCGGATATTCGGCGGGGAAAAGCTCTATCAGCTGATGGAAATGCTCAATGTAGAAGAAGACACAGCCATAGAAGCGCCGATGGTCTCAAGGAGCATTGCATCTGCGCAAAAGAAAGTTGAGACTTATCACTTTGATATAAGAAAACAGGTACTCCAGTTTGACGATGTTATGAACCAGCAGAGGGAACTTTTCTACGCACAGAGAAGAAAAGTCCTCGAAGGCGAGAATGTTTATAAAGATATTCTGTTTATGATTGAAAAAGAAGTGGAAAGAATGCTCGGAAGTTACATCAGCCCGGAAATGAAGCCTGCTGAATACATAGAAGAGGATATGGAATCATTAGTCAGGACAATACATTCCGTATTCCCACAGCTTTCAGACAGAGTCGGCGTGCAGGATATAATAAGTTTAAACTATGCAGACATAAATGAGAAAATCAAAAATCTTGCAATCGAGGCCTATAATGAACATGAAAAGAGCATTGTCGACCTTCATAATGATGTCATCAAGGATATACACAGCGAAGGCGAGGTTAAGGTACAGAACCCCGGCGATCCTGACAACATTATGAGAAGCCTTGAAAGGGATACACTGCTCAGGATTATAGACAGCAAGTGGATCGACCACCTGCATAACAACGATATGCTGAGGGAAGGCATAGGCTTAAGGGCTTACGGCCAGAGAGACCCTCTTATTGAGTATAAAAAAGAAGCTTTTGATATGTTCAATAATATGATGCACGAAATCCAGAGGGAAACCGTGGCTCACCTGTTCAGGACCAAGTTCGAAGTGCAGGTTGTGAATCTTGGTGATGAGGATATGGGCGCAATTGATACCGACCTTGCAAAAGCAGCGGAAAATTTTGTTCCGCCGTCATCTGATGAGGAAATAAACCATACTCCCGTTAAAAAAGGCGATAAAATAGGCAGGAATGACCCCTGCCCGTGCGGCAGCGGGAATAAGTACAAAAAATGCTGCGGCAAGACTGCCTCAAAAGTGTAAGAGTTTATATTAAAAGATTCTTAATTAGTGGTCTTAATCAGTTTCCGTTAAATACTTTTGTAAAATTTTAAAAACCTTGCCCGCCCACCCTTCCCTGGAGGTGGCGGTGGCTTTGCCACCGCTTTTTTATACAGGTTTTTTAAAATTTATCCGTTTTGTTTATTTCTGAATAAAATTTCTAATTTATCGTTTATTTTTTTAGCACACTAATAGTTATTTGATTCTTTGGCTTTGAAAATATAAAATATAAATTCCTGTCCCAGCTCGGCGTGTTTATACTTATCCCTGTCAAATTCAGTTTTAATGGAATATTCCAGGTCAAAATATTTTAATAGTATGTTATAGTCGGGTTTTATCATTTTATTATAGTTGCTATGCTCTTTAATGCTGTATAATTCCTGAGCGCCACCGTAAATTACCAAATAGTCCATACTTTTTAGTTTTTTCTTTGTTAAAATTTCCAGGTTTAAAGGATAAATATCCCAGCTGGGGTTATCCGTAAAATAGTGGTAATACCAGAATTTATCAGGAAAAATCAACCCTATACGGGAATCTTTTTCTGCCAGTTTTTCAAGGTAAACAACAGGTTCACGAAAAATATTATCAAATATTGAACCGGTGTTATACCTTATTTCTTCCCTGGAATGTGTCAGCAGACTGAAGTTTTTCACAGGAAAGACCGGGCGGAGTTCATTAAAAAGCGGGATTTTTACAAAACTGAAAATGCATACTGCAAGGATAACAAGTTTTTTAATGCTGAGCATGTTTCCGGGAGTGTAGCTAAAAGCTAATACCGGGGCACTGATCACCGCAGCAGTAATAAAATAACGGTTATTCCATAATTCATACCCCATAATAGTTGAAATAGTCAGCAGAAAAACAACAAAAACAAAACCGCTGATTCCGATCAAATAAGTTCTGGTAGATTTAGAAAAAATATATTTTGTAGTGCTCAGGAATAAAAGCGGCAGCATAACCAGAAAACCTAATGGCCCCAACCCGGCATGGTTTTCATGTGTGCTTGTATTGGCAAGAACAAGGTTATTAGCTAAATCCCCGGAATGCGTCAATCCTGCATTCGGTGAAATGCCTAAAAGAGCGAACAAAACAGTCCTTAACAGATGTACGGGAAAGCTCAGAAAAGTTTGCCATGAAGTGTCAAAACCTGTGAAATCAATAAAAACAGTATGATATCTTATCAGGTTTGCTATAAACGCTTCTATACCCTTGCCCATAAAAGTATGCTCATAAATATATGATTTGACCCCCAGCGGGTGGCCGAATTCAATATAGTTCATTATATAAAAATACGCACTAAACAGTATAAACACGGGAACAAGATATAAAAAATAAAGTAAACCGGTTTTATAAAAATCCTTACCCTGTTTTTTTATTGATATTAAAGCATAAGCTATAATGATTCCGGGTAAAAATAAAAATACAGAACTTTTTACACCGAGGGATATTCCTAAAGCAAGAGCAGAGAAGAATATAGATAGTTTTTCTTTTTTAAATACCCCATATATAAATAAATATAAAGAAGTTAATAACAAAAATCCAAGTATAATATGATTTTGTGTTCCGGACGAATGTATGATTACAGCCGGAAAAGAGGCAAAAACAAGAATGGCCCATAAAGTCCGGGAAGTTGAGACTTTAAGGTATGAGAGAAAATTATAAGCAGTAAACATACTTGCAAAGCATGCCAGATATTGAATAGTTCCAAGGAAAAAATCCTTTTTAATAAACAGCATTATCCACAGCATAAGCAGTTCAGAATTTGGCGGAAATATTATCTGCCTTACAGAGCTTGTTTCAAAATGCGCCAGTGTTCCATGCTGTATCCAGAATGCTATCCTTGCTACCTGATAACTCATTGCATCCCATACGTTTATCGGGGCGAAAACAGCCAGGAACAGGGTTGTAAGAAAAGCAAAAATAAAGAAAATTGATATAATTAATAAGTATTTATCTCTTTTTAAAGCAGTTTTGATTTTTTTGGCATGATTTTTTATCCAACTCATATTAATTTTGGGCATATCGTTCCTGTTCCAGGCCCAAAAGGCAGTTATAAAAACAATTAAGTTTGTGATAAGAAATACAGGCTGGTTTATCTGTTTTATTAGCGATAACATTTCAAAACTGAGGATTATTTGGGAAATAACAATTAAAATCCAGAAAAGAAAAGTGTTTTCTCCTCTTTTGCTCTGAAAATGAGCGGTAATAAAATAAGAAGAGGAAGCAACGAGAATTATAGATAATATTAACGGAATAAATCCGGGCATTCTTTCATACCTGTTATATATAACAATATATTAACCCTAATTCTATATGTATTGAAGTAAAAATATTTGGGTAAATGTGTATAAGCGGTTAATTGAAATTATGGATTTTATTTAACGGGTTATTAAACTGTTTAAGCTAAAAATCATTCTTACAATATGAAAATCGGTAACCCGGGTAAGTCTTTAACATTAGTTATATGAGTTATTTGAAAGTTTCTTTCTTTTAATAGAATAAAACTTAAAAGAAGGAGGAGAAAAAATGCTTACAGATTTAAATTTTCAGGCACCGCATATCGAAATGAAAAAACTCAATAATTTATGGTTTCAAATAACCGGGCTTAATTGTAATTTAAAATGCAGACACTGTTATTTGGGTTGTAGTCCGACAAATAAATCAAAAAATTTTTTAAATATGGAAAAAATTAGAAGAGCTTTTGATGAAGTAAATAAAGAAGACCTTGAAGAAGTTTATCTCACCGGCGGTGAACCACTTTTACACAGGGATATTAACACAATTATCAGGTACTGTATTAAATATACAGATATAAATATCATTACTAACGGTACCTTGATAAATGATAAAAAAGCTCGTTTTCTTCGCCAGATAGAAATTGACAGTGATTATGAAATTATTTTCAGGCTGAGCCTTGATCATTATATTGAGCAAAAAAATGATGAAATAAGAGGTAAAGGCTCCTATAAAAAAATCATGAACGGGATAAAGTATCTTATAAATAATGGGTTCAACCCGGTAATTAATGCGGTAAATCTGTGGGAAGAAGATGAAGTAGAGTTTAAGGCCGGTTTTATTGAACTTCTTTCAGAATTTAACTTTGAACCATCAAAAATTAATTTAAAAATAATACCGCCTGTAAAAACAGGAGAGTATGAAAAAAACTTTTCTGTATACGGAGAGAATGACCTGGTTACTGCGGAAAGTATAAATAAATGTGATATAGAAAATTTTGATTGTTCAAACAGTCGTGTGATAGCAGATGATGGTGTTTATGTATGTCCCGCTCTTGTAAATGATCCGAGAGGTAGAGTTGGGGAAACACTTTCTGATTCCTCAAGAAAGTTTTTCCTGGAACTTAATGCCTGTTCGACCTGCCAAAAGGCTAATAAAAAAATGTTTAACAATGAATGGAATTTATCATGAGGTTTCGACAAATAAATCCAGTATAAAAAATGCTTTAACCTTCTGGTAATTGTATTTTTTCATAGAACTGAGAGATATGGTGTTGATCTTTACAAGGTAATCCATCAAATAAATGTCATTAATTATACTCTGTATAACATCGTAGGATGATTCCATTTCAATTTTAAGCTGTAATACGGAATGTTCCTTGGATTCAATACCTGATCTGTCAGTTAGGGGTTTTTTTTCAAACTCAAGTGATAAAATTTTGTTCAGACCGTTTTTTTTAATGACTTGTATAATTTTATTTACAAACCCTGCTGAAGCATTTTCCAGCTCCATTCCCTTATAGGGAGTTTCAAATATTTTTACCGGAATTACTGTATCCTCAGCTTGTTTTTTCTCCATAGCTTTTTGCAATGCAGATACTTTTTTCTGCATTGTTTCAACAGAATCTCTTTTTTCCATTAAAATTTTGAAATTTTTAGTTAAATCCTCAAATGTTGGGATAATAAACTTCATAGTTCCGTAAAAGATAGTCCCTAAAAGCAATGCAAGATAGATCGCAGCATCTTTGTCAAACTGGGATTTCAGGCTCAACAACTGTTCTTTTATTATTTTTTTATCAATTTTAAATTTTTTCATAAGTTATGCATGTGATCCTTTAAATTTGAGTATTAATTACCAAATAGAACATTTTTTGCAAAATCAGGCAAATTATCCAAGAATGAATCTTTTTTGCCTTTCATCAGTTCATAATTTTCAAAAACAAACTTATAGTAATTTTGTTCGGAATCTTTCTCTGCTCGTGGCATGGGTGGAGGTGGTAAGCTTAAATCATCTTCACCAAAACCTCTTCTTGTGGTATATCTGTTTGATTCATTTAAGTTATCCTCTCTATAATTTTTACGAGGAGATGCATCAATATTCATTTCATTATTTGATTCAACTTCGGAAATTATTTCTATATTTTTTATTTTTAAATTTTTAAACTTTGCTGTTTTTTGAAGATTTTCAAAATAAGTAATAATATCATCTACGTTATAAGACTTGCCCTTAATCCTGACATTCAGTTCACTGTCAATAAAGAATGAATCAACCCAGAGTTTTTCCGGTATAACTGCGCCTATAGCATCATAGGAAGTTAACAGGTCTTGGTTCTTAACATATGTAGAATAAAAAACATTTTTTGCATTGAATTTTTTGTCAGGAGTAATATTTAATCTTTTTAACTCATTAATTTTAATGGAATGGTGATAAATTTGGGAACTTAAAAATGCGCTTAATCCCCATAAAGACAGGCTTAAAAGGATGATTGTAAGTAGAGAAGCTATAATGCCACCCAATAAATACAGATGAATCGGTTTTTTAAGTCCGATTTGTCCTAATACGCCGTGTATTTCTGTTTTAGCACTTTTATCAGCAAAATTAAGGTTTAAATTTATTTTTGAATTTTCCCAGCATGCTACCCCGATACTTTCCGGGCTGATAGGCTCAACTGATGGTTTGGAGCTGATAAATAACGGATTATTGTTAAATTTGTTGTTGTCTATAGTATGTATTTTACTCATAAGTTTAATATGGCTTGCCAGTTTTTCTGCAACAAATTCCTGAGTCTGGCTAACCAGGTAAATATTGCTTAATTCCTCGTGCTGTAGCTTCTCTGAAATTGTAGAGTTCAAAGTAGGATACAGTACCTCCGGTTCAATAGACCTTAAAGCCAGAGGGTTTTCTATTACATTAAGAATATTTTCCCCTTCAAATTTTGCTATTACGTAGTTATTTGCAGAAATTATTATTAAACACCATTTAAAATGGTTTTCAATATTCTCACTTAGCACTCCGGAGCATTCCAGTCCTCTTAGCAAAGATGTAAAGGAAACATCTATACAAAGAAGTTTTAAACCGTTTTTATCAAGTATTTCCCCGATCTTTTCCGTCTGTTTTTTTTGCAAAACAGAATAAAGATATTTATGAGTTAAGTTTGCTGTGTTTTCAGATAAAAATGCCCAGCTTGGTTTTGGCTCAGTTTTTTTGAATATATATGATTTTTCAGCCTCAGATGAAAGCGCAAGCTCAATTTCCAGGTCTTCCAAATCAGAAGGCATGGATTTTATAGATGTTAAGATGTGCGGCAGGCAAATGCAAATTGGGCAGTTGGTCGGGACTTCCATCTTATTTAACAGAAATAAAAGCGTAGACTCAAATTCTGCCAGATTAACTTCTCTGAGTACTTGATTATATTGCAGTTCTGTCTTCTCTACAGCATATATTTCCTGTGTAATTATGTTGTAATACGATACTTCAATTTTTGAGTCAGAAGATATATACACTCCTACCCTGTCTGATGAAGGAGTTCCCAGCTTTTCAATTAAATTTTTGATTACTTCCATAGTTAAATTTGTTTTCTTAAATTAACTTTAAACGTGTTTAAACAGCTTCTTATGCGTAACTAAGTGATTTTTTACAGTATTATCATTAAATACTATGCGTTTTTAATTATCTAGTTTAGTTTATTAACTGTAATTTGAGCAAGTATTTTACATTATAAACTTTTTGGATTTATATTAAAATAAAATCACCGATAAATTGCAATCCCAAAAACAGTCCGAAATTGTCAGGTAAAAACAGGATAAAGGCTTTATAGCAAAATGACATCAAATTCAAATGCACAAATTATAGATTTAATAAATAATTTAAAGAAAGAAAAAAATGCAGTAATACTTGCTCACTGCTATCAAAATATTGAAATTGATGAAGTAGCCGATTTTGTGGGGGATTCATTATATTTAAGTCAGAGAGCTGCTGATACAGATGCTGATATAATTGTATTTGCAGGTGTTTATTTTATGGCGGAAACTGCAAAGATTCTTTCTCCGGATAAAAAGGTCCTCTTGCCGAGAAAAGAATCCGGATGTCTTATGGCAGATATGATTAATGCAGAAGAATTAAGAAATTTTAAATCAAATTATATGAATGCTTCTGTTGTATGTTATGTAAATTCTGAAGCAGAAATAAAAGCTGAATCAGATATCTGCTGCACAAGCTCAAATGCTGTAAACATTGTTAAGTCAATTCCTGGGAAGGAAATTTTATTTGTTCCTGACAGGGGACTTGGGGCATATATAGCCAGTCAGGTCCCTGATAAGAAAGTTACTTCTTACTATGGCTACTGCCCTACGCATATGAGGATATTGCCTGATGATATCAAAAATTTAAAAAACATATATAAAGGCGCAGAGGTGCTTGTACATCCGGAATGCCATATGGAAGTAATAAAAATGGCTGATTATATAGGAAGCACATCCGGAATAATGAACCGGGTTAAGGAAAGTAGTTCTAACTCATTTATAATTGCTACAGAGAGAGGTGTAGTAGAAAGACTGCAAAGGGATTACCCGGATAGGGTATTTATACTTGCTTCAGAAAAGGCTATTTGCGAAAATATGAAATGGACCAGACTTGAAGATATATTGGTTTCTCTTGAAAAAGAAATACATGAAATTTTTGTAGAAGAAAATATCCGTCAAAAAGCATATAAAGCCATAAAACGGATGTTAGACCTTTCATAAACCTTTTGTAATTAACAAAAATCATGCAGTTTTTAAAAATTCTTCAGAAATAAGCATTTTAGTATATATCTTTTTTATAAGGATTTAAAGATTGAAAAAAGAAATTCTGGACAAATACAAAAATCGATCCGAGGTGATTAAAGCCCTTGCGCATCCTGCAAGGTTATTTATGATTGATTATTTATCTGACGGGGAAAAATGCGTTTGTAAATTCACTGAAGAACTAGGACTTGACCAGTCAACAGTATCAAAGCATCTTGCTGTTTTAAGAAAAGTCGGTCTGGTAGATTTTCAAAAAAGAGGGTTAAACGTGTATTACAGGTTAAAATGTCCCTGTATTATGGATATTTTTGGTTGTATAGAAACTGTGAATAAACCTCAATAATAAGGGAGCAACAAAAAATTCTTACTTAAAATTTTCAAAATAATCCCCACCCACAACCACCCTATAGGTGGCGCAGGCTACGCCTGCGCACTTGTTAAATATAGATTTTTTGAAAATTTTTAGGCGTAAAAACTTTTTATTTGTTCCTTAGTAAACAGGCTAATTAAAAAAGAAAAATATTTTTTTAAAATTTATATGGTCAAAACGCCATATAATATGTATAATATTAACATGGTAAACTTGCCATATAGTTGGAAGTTTTTTAAAGGGGAAAGTTTATGGACTGGAAGAAAGAATTAAAACCTTTATTAGCAATAGTTTCAATATTTTTGCTATTCTTTTTCCTCCCCATCGAGAGTGCAAGGTTTAATAATGCCATAACGGAATCATTGCATCTTGCCAAGTGGTACGCACAGGAACACGTTTTATTATGCCTTATTCCTGCATTCTTCATAGCCGGAGCAATTGCTGTTTTTATCAGCCAGAATTCGGTTATGAAATACCTTGGAGCAAGGGCTAACAAAATACTTGCTTATGGTGTAGCTTCCGTATCAGGCAGTATTCTTGCGGTATGTTCGTGTACAGTGCTTCCGCTGTTTGCCGGAATTTACAGAATGGGCGCAGGACTGGGGCCTGCAACAGCCTTTCTGTATTCAGGACCGGGAATAAATATTCTTGCCATCATACTAACTGCCAGAATATTAGGCTTTGAACTCGGCGTTGCCCGTGTTATCGGCTCTATAGTTTTTAGCGTGTCTATTGGCTTAATAATGTATCTGATTTATAGAAACGAAGAGCATGAAAAAGCATCAGCACAGGCTTTATTGCCTGAACCTGAAGTTGCAAGACCTTTATGGCAGAATGCAGCGTTTTTTGCGGTAATGATTGCAATACTCGTTTTTGCAAACTGGGGAAACCCGCAGACTGACAGCGGCATTTTTGCAGCTATATTCCAGTCAAAATGGACATTAACTTCTGTATTTGCTGCATTGTTAGCTTTTATGCTGAGCAGTTTCTTTAATATGAAATGGGCTAAAATCTTATTAGCAGCAGTTCCGGCAATTGGAGCAGCATTGATATTTCCGCATGAACCTTTGATTGCCTTTACACTGGGTGTTATCGGATTATCCATAATTGCAGGCAACGATAAAGGCGAAGCCGGAGATTGGTTTTCTGCAAGCTGGGAATTTGCAAAGCAGATACTTCCATTATTGCTGTTTGGTGTTTTAATAGCCGGATTACTGCTTGGAAGACCTGGACATGAAGGGCTTATTCCATCTGAATGGATAACAATGTTTGTGGGCGATAATTCCCTGTTATCAAACTTTTTTGCCTCAGTAGTCGGAGCTTTTATGTACTTTGCGACCCTGACCGAAGTGCCTATATTGCAGGGGTTAATCGGAAACGGTATGGCAAAAGGACCTGCATTAGCATTACTCCTTGCGGGGCCTGCGCTGTCACTTCCTAATATGCTTGTGATAAAAAGCATTATGGGAACACAAAAAACTGTGGTTTTCATATCACTTGTAGTATTTATGGCAACAATTTCAGGATTAATATATGGTACATTCTTTTAAAAAAGGAGGAAAACAATGAAAAAAATACAAATCTTAGGTACAGGCTGTCCCAAATGTGAAAAATTAGCCGAAGCAGCTAAAGAAGCAGCAGAAAGTTTGGGACTTGAATATGAACTGGAAAAAGTAAAAGATATTACAGAAATCATGAATTTTGGAGTAATGGTAACGCCTGCTCTGGCAGTTGACGGACAGGTTAAAGTTTCCGGGAAAATCCCAACTATAGATGAACTTAAAGAGTATTTATCATAAAGAGGTAAAAATTTATGGAAGAAAGATATGAAATAGTATGTCCCTGTTTTCAATCACCAAAGATGATGGTGATGTGCTTTCTTATGATGATATCAATGTTTGGTTTGTTTTATTTCTTTATTTTTAAAAATTTGTCTTTTAAAGTAGAAATCTTAAAAAAAATAAATTCATAATATTATCAATTAAAAATTATAAGAGGCGGTAAAAAATGTTAAATAAAAAATTATTATTGTCAGGACTTTTAATTATACCTGTATTACTATTTGTTGGATTTACTTTTCCATGGGATAAACCGGAAAAAACCCCGGTAAATAATACTATGCCTGTAAAAACAGACATTCAAAAGGAAGACGGCGTAGTTGTCTATTATTTCTATGCTAAACCAAGGTGTGTAAGCTGTAAAAAAATTGAAACCTACATACAGGAAGCAGTTAGTGAGTTAAATAACAGCGAATTAACCTATAAGGCAATTAATCTTGATAAGCCTGAAAACAAGCATTATTACAAAGATTATGGGCTTTATACAAAGGCAGTTGTACTGTCAGAAATAAAAAACGGCGAAGAAGTTAAGTCTAAAAATTTAACTGATATATGGACAAAATTGGGCAATGAAAAAGCTTTTAAAGACTATGTTACAAAAGAAATAAAATCATACATTGGAGGATAATTTGCTTTTTGCCTTACTATCTGCCCTGTGGCTTGGAATATTAACGTCAATTAGCCCCTGCCCGCTTGCGACAAATGTTGCAGCAGTGTCATTTATAGGGAAAAATGTCACTTGCCCTTACAGGACAGTATTTTCCGGGTTTATTTATACATTTGGCAGGGTATTGAGTTATGTCCTGCTTGGGATAATTATTGTTGCCGGGCTATTGTCAGTTCCTGCAATTGCCGGTTTTCTCCAGCATTATATGAACATAATAATGGGACCATTACTGATTTTGATTGGGATTATCCTGCTTGAGATAGTAAAATTCAATTTTTCAGCAGGACTTGGGGGCAGCGGATTGCAGGAAAAATTTAAAAATTCCGGGCTTATAGGCGCATTATTGCTTGGAGTAATATTTGCTCTTTCATTTTGCCCGATTTCTGCGGCATTATTCTTTGGAAGCCTAATTTCTTTATCGGTTGAGCATAATTCAAAAGTCTTATTCCCGTTAATTTATGGAATCGGAACAGGGTTGCCTGTTGTGTTATTTGCCTTTATTATTGCGTTTAGCATTAATTCTGTCGGTAAGGCCTATAACAAACTTGTGAAATTCGAATTCTGGATGAGAAAAGCAACCGGCGTAATATTCATCCTTGCAGGTATTTATTTCACAGCCACGCATGTATTTGGGTTTTCACTTTAATCATAATTTATCCTCCGATGATTTATTGAACAATTCCTGCTGGTCTTTGATATTTTCCGATATTATATCGTCTATACCGCTTCAAAAAAATAATCTTAGAAGCTGTCTTGTTAAAATCTCCAGAGCATTCTCACCGAAGCCTCTTCGAGCCTCTTAGATTTTATACGCAGTCCGAAAAGTCGCCCTTAATTACGTGTATAATTTGTTTTTTAATTATTTTTAACCAGATGGGCTCTTAAAATAAGAAAATTATTATCGAAATTACCTAGTCTTATCTGTATGGCAATTTAGCCATATAATGATGTACAATAAAATTAAGTTAATTATTAAAAATTTTTAAAGAGAGTTATCGGTTAGAAATATGAACTGTTTAAAAACAGATATATGTATCATTGGAGGGGGACCTGCGGGTTATGTGGCAGCGATTGTCGCAGGGCGGTTAGGAGCAAGTGTTGCTCTTGTGGAAAAAGAACATATCGGGGGGACGTGTCTTAACTGGGGTTGTATTCCCACAAAAGCCCTGTTAAAAACCTCGGAAGCAATGGATATTGTCAAAAAATGCAATGAATTCGGGGTTAATGCAGCTGTTTCCTCTGTTGAAGCAGGTAATGCCGTTGCCCGTAAAGACAGGATTGTTAAAAGTTTAAGAGCCGGGCTGGAGCATCTTTTAAAAAGTCCTGAAATCAGGATTTTAAAAGGGGAAGGATTTATTGAAACCCCGAACAAAATTAGGGTACAAACCGACAATGGAGCGGTTATGGTCGATTGCGACAAATTAATCATCACATCAGGCTCTAAAACCCTGATCCCGTCAATTCCGGGAATGGATTCAGAAGGTGTTATTACAAGTAATGAAGCTATTAATTTAACGGAAATTCCTGAGAGCATGACCATTATTGGGGCAGGTGCTATCGGGCTGGAGCTGGCGACATTATTCAGTTCAATGGGGACAAAAATTACTGTGGCTGAGTTGCAGGACAGGATTTTACCACAGGAAGACCCCGAAATATCAGCTGAATTGTTAAAAGTAATGAAACGTCAGGGAATTAAATTTAAACTTGCGGCAAATGTAAAAGAAATAAAAAAAGTTGATGACGGGCTGGCGACAATAATAGAAGAAGTAGAAAACAAATCAGAAATAGTTTCTGAAAAAGTTCTGGTTGCAATAGGGAGAAAAACAAATTTAACTCCGGATATAGAATCTTTAGGGTTAAAAATAAATGGAAAAACAATTGCTGTAAATGAATTTATGGAAACAAGCATTCCAAATGTTTATGCCGCCGGTGATATTGTGGGAGGCAGGCTGCTTGCTCACCTGGCTTTTGCGGAGGGCAGGGCTGCCGCTGAAAATGCCTGCGGCGGCAGGGTAAAAGTTAATTATAACGCTGTGCCTTCCTGCGTTTATACCTGCCCTGAAGTAGCAACAGTTGGTATAAATGAAACAGAAGCTATTGAAAAAGGTTACAGTATAAAAACAGGTCGTTTTAATTTTAGAAATAATGGAAGAGCTTTATGCCAGGGACATAGAGATGGTTTTGTAAAAGTAGTTGCAGATAAAGAAACAGGTATTATTTTAGGAGCTCAAATATTAGGCAATAATGCCTCTGAATTAATATCTGAAATTACATTGGCAATAACTCTGCAAGCCAGGGCGGAAGATCTTGCAAACATGATACATCCGCATCCTGCATTGAGCGAAGCGGTTATGGAAGCCTGCGGAGATGCCTCAGGCCAAGCAATACATAAATAAAAAAAAAAGAATGGGAGGATTACAATGACAGAAAAACAACAATTACCGGGATTTATAATGTGTGTCTGTACCGGAAAATGCCCGGGATTCCAGGATATGGATATATGGGATTTCATTAATCAGGTCAGGATGGAATTGCCTGTTGAATATGGATTTATTCATCCGCAGCTTTGTGAAGAAGACGGGGACAGGTTTTTAGCTGACTTTTTAAAAGCCCGCCGAAAAGTCGTTATAGCTGCCTGCGCTCCGAATATGCAGCGTAAAATGTTTAAACAGGCTTTTCTGGATGAAGGTTTAGACGTGGAAAAAGATGCTGTAATGCTTGATATTCGGGATATGACAAATGAAAAAGCTATTGAAAAAGTAACAACTGCTTTAACAGAGCTAGGTTTAGAAGTGGAGGAATATTAATGAATGAAAATAAAATGATGCAAAGCGGTGATACTTTTATGGGCGTACCCAGGGATAAAATCGACTGGTGTCCCGGAATTGACCCTGAAAAATGCGACGATTGCATGGAATGTTTAGAATTTTGTCCGCATAATGTTTTTGGTGTGGATGAGAATGCAAAACCAAAGCTGGTTGTAAAAAACCCGCAAAATTGCGTTGTATTTTGCCGTGCCTGTAGTAAAACCTGCGGTCCGGACGCAATAACATTCCCCTGCAAGGCTGAAACAACAAAAGAAATCAAAAAATTAAGGAAGGAACTATGAGTAATAAATATGCAATCTTAAACTGTAATGGACTGGACAAGTCCGCAGGTTGCGTAGCAAGGGAAACTGCTCTTGAAATAAGCGAACAAACAGGCAGTGAAATTATTTGTCCTGTTTTGTACCAGATTGCGGATGCTCGTTATAAAAAAATTGCGGAAGAAAATCCTGTCCTGGTTATTGATGGCTGTCAAACCCGCTGCGCAAGCAAACTTGCCGCACAAAAAGGTTTGAAGGTTGCCAATAAAATTACAGTGACTGATTATGCTAAAAATAACGGGATTGAGCTATGCGACTCGTTAAGACTTGACAGTCCGGCAATTAATCTGGCAAAAACGCTTGCTGTTGAGGTATTAAAAGAAAAATCAACCGAGTCAGAAGATGAAACGTTTGAATTCCCTGAAAATATTGAATATTCTATTTATCAAAAAGATAAATTTATCTTCAGAACACCAACAGAAGGTTTTTTATTTAATGAAAATGACTGTTGGGTATATGTAGCAGGTAATACAGCAAGAGTTGGAGTTGGTGATTATGTTCAGCAAAGTCTTTCAGATATCATCTTTTTCACCCCGCCTGCTGTAGGTTCAGAAGTTGAGCAGTTCGGGGAATTAGGAGAAGTAGAGTCCGGCAAAGCCGTGTTTGAAGTAGTTTCTCCTGTAACCGGCAGGGTTATAAAGGTTAATGATGCGCTTACGACTGAACCGGAATTAATAAACCAGAACCCTTATGAAAAAGGATGGATTGCGGATATAGAGCTTACAAATTTTGAAGAAGATAAAGAGTTTCTTTTGGATTATGAAGAATATTTTAAGGTACTAAAAAGAAAGGTGGATGAATATGAAATCTAAAAAAACAAAAGTAATCCCATGCAGCGGAATGGGGAAAGCATTTGGATTAATTGCCAGGGAAAGCGCTCTGCAGGCAATTAAAAAGAACGGTGAGGACGCTGAAACCGTCTGCCTGGCATATATTGTTACAGGCGACGAAGAGGCAAAACAATTAATTGAAGGTGAAAAATGCATAACAATTGACGGCTGCCCGGCTATGTGCGCAGCGAAAAATTCCGAACTTGCGGGAGGAATCGTTGATGAAAAAGTGCGGGTAGTAGATGTTTTCCGAAATTATAAAGGAGCTAAGCCCGGAAGCGCAACAGAATTAACAGAAGAAGGCTGGCAAATTGTGGATGAAATCGTTGAAAATGTTACAAAAAAAATAAAGGAGGTTAAATAATGACTCAGGATAAATCAAAAATCGGTGTAGTTTCCTGCAGCGGTGAAGATTGTTTAGGCGGGACAATATCAAGACTGGCAACCAGGAAAATGCTTGAATTAAGACCTGATGAAACTGTTACGGTCTGTCTTCCGCTATATCTTGCAGGTGGTGAGCAGGAAAGAAATTTTGCCAATAATTACCCGACAATTTCAGTTGACGGGTGTTCTAAATATTGCGCAAAAAGAGCGACAGAAAAATACAGCGGAAAAGTAAGCGCAGCTATAAATGTCGGCGACATCATCGGTGCTGAAATTGCGGAATCAGAGGCTCTTTCCGGCAGGGATTTAACAGATGCTCATAAAGATATGGCTAAGCAGGTATCAGACATTATTCAAAAAAAATATGATGAAATCCCGAACCGGAAATTATCGGCTAAACCTGCAAGCGGCGGCGGATGTTGCTGTAAAGGGAGTTGTAACAGTTAATTTCATATAAAATCCCCCTCTTCTCCACTCCTCACAAAAAGGGAGTGGGGTTTTAGGGAGGTAAAATTATGCTTTTTATACAAAACAATAATATTAACCCATATTTTAATCTTGCACTGGAAGAATATTTTTTAAAGGAATTTCAGGAAGATTGTTTTATGCTCTGGCAAAATGAGCCCTGCGTTGTTGTGGGGAAACATCAGTGTGCGCTTGCTGAAATCAATGAAGAATATGTTAAACAAAAAAATATAAAAGTGGCACGCAGGCTCTCAGGAGGCGGAGCTGTTTTCCATGATATGGGCAATTTAAATTTCACTTTTATAATCAATGATTATCAGAAAAGTTTGTGCGATTATCGTAAATTCACAACTTCTATTGTGGAGGTTCTGGCAAAACTTGACGTTAAAGCAGATTTTTCCGAGCGAAATGATTTAATCATTGATGGGCTTAAATTTTCAGGAAATGCGCAGTACAAACATAAAAACCGATTACTGCACCATGGCACTATTCTTTTTTCATCGTCTTTGAAGGATGTGAAACACGCATTGACTCCTGATAACAATAAAAGCGGGAGATGGATCAGGTCTGTATCCAGTCCTGTAACCAATGTGCAAGATTACCTTTCCGGGGTTATAACTATCGAAAAATTAAAAACAATAATTCAAACTCATATTGCATCAAAACGCAAAGACTGCGTTATTTATGAGCTTAGTTCAACAGATATTGAAAAAATAACTAAACTTTCTCAGGAAAAATATGCCTCCAATGAATGGATTTATAAAATTTAAAAAGATACTTTGTTGATCATGCGCATGAAAAAATACTGGACAATCTAAATTAATTAGTTATACTGTAGTATATGTAAATATTTAAATATATGGATATTCAATATGAAAATAAATTTTGATGAAATTGCAGAAATTTTTAGAGCTCTCTCACATCCTGTCAGGGTAAAAATTATTACCGGTTTAATTGAAAAGGATGAATGCAATGTTTCTACAATGGTTGAAAAACTTGGTTTACCCCAGCCTGCTGTTTCTCATCACCTTAATATACTTAAACATGCAGGTATTGTTGCAGGAATAAGGGAGGGAAACCAGATTTGCTACAGGGTTATAAATGAAACTGTAAAAGGTATATTTAAACAGTTATGAAAAAAATAATTTTAACATTAATTATATTTTTTTTATTACCAGGCATTACTGCAGCTGAGGAAATTTTAAAAGCAAATGTGGATTCATCAGACAAGGTTTTGTATCTTAGTTTTTATGAAGCTGTAAATATGGCTATCAGGGAAAATAAAAAATTACAAGCCTTTAAAAACAGGGTTAATGCCCGGGAAGGCTTCATTAGTGTACAAAGAGGCGATTTTTTACCTTCAGTTAATTTTAACCAGGGATTTGTGTGGACAAACAACCCTGCTGAAGTTTTTGCATTAAAACTTAATCAGAGAAACCTTACCGCAGGTGAGTTTGCTGGTGCGCCAGCCTCATTTAATAATCCTGACCCTTTCACGAATTTTCTTTCAGAGATTACCCTTGAGCAATCTGTATATAATAAGGAAAACTCTGTTAATCTGAAAATAGCAAAAAACCGATACAGCGCAAAAGAAAATGAATATTTAAGGACCAGGGAAAAAGTTGTTCTGGAAGTCGCAAGAGCATATTTAAACGTAAAAAATGCCGTAAATTTCGTTAAAGTTGCCCAACAGTCCATTGAAGCGGCAAAAGAGCATAAAAGAATCGCAAATGTGCGTTATGAAAACGAAACAGGGTTATATTCCGATGTCCTGCGGACAAATACTTTTCTTAAAAAAGCAGAACAAAGGTTTGTCAGCGTACAGAAAAATTATGAAATTGCTAAAAAAGCGCTTGGGCTTGCAATAGGGGTAACAAATTCAGTAGAAACAGTCGATACCGTCCCTGAATTGCAACCATTAAGCCTGAAAGCCCATAAGAATAATGCGTTAAACAGAAGCGATATTAAGGCAATGGAAATTAATTATGAAAAGGCAAAAAACAAGATAAAGCTGCAGCAGGCTTTGTATTACCCGAAAGTTACAGCAGGAGGGAACTACAGGGTTTACTCCGAATATGCGCCTTTTGGTTTTGAAGGAGAGAATTTTACGTTGTTTGGAGCATTGAAGTGGAACCTTTTTAATGGTCGAAAAAAGCCTAATCTGGTTAAAATAGCTGAATATGAGCTTAAAGAAACGAAAAATATGCTTGAGGATGCCAGAAACCTTGCTGAATTTGAAGTGTTTGACGCTTATCAGACGGTCATGGAAAAGCAGAAGAACTTTGAACTGGCTATATCTACCCTGGAATCAGCAGAAGAAGGGATGAAACTGGTGGAAATCCGTTATAAAAATTCGCTCTCTCCAATAATTGACGTGCTTGATGCGCAGCTAAACCTTGACCAGGCAAGGGCAGATGTGGCTAAAAGCAGGAATGAGTATCTATTTTCACTGATAAACCTTAGATACGCAAGCGGTATGATTCTGAATGACTTTAATTTAAACTAATAAGGGTTAAAAAAATGAATAAATTATTATTATTACTTATTTTTACATTGTGCTTAACTGGCTGTAGTTCAAAAAAAACTGATTTACAGGATTCTGCTTATGAAAAACAGGACAAAAATATAATAAAAGCCGAAAAATCAATTATAGGTGATTATTATGAAACTTCCGGCAGCGTAAAAGCAATAAATTCCTCTAATATAGCAAGCAGAATTCTTGCAGGAGTTAATATGGTTGTTGTTGAGGATGGGGATTCCGTACAAAAAGGCGATTTGCTTGTTGTTTTAGATAACAATGATATACTCGCAAAAGCTCAATCAGCGGAAGCAGCATATAATGAAGCTGTAAGAAACCGGGAAATTGCGGAAGCAGAAAAAAACCTTGCTGAAATAACTTATAAACGATACAAAAACATCTATGAGGCAAGGGCTTTAACAAAGCAGGAACTGGATGAAGCCGCTGCAAAATACAATATCGCTTGGTTTAACCATAAAAGGGCAATTGAAACAGAAAACAGGGCAAAAGCATCTCTTGATGAAGCTGGCTTCGTTCTTGGCTACTCGAAGATTTATGCGCCGATATCCGGCATTGTTACGGATAAAAACATTGACGCAGGTGATACAGCCTCTCCAGGGCAGGTATTGTTGACAATAAAAGATGTAAACAACCTTGAGATAATCAGCGAAGTAGATGAAAGTTATCTGGATATGGTCAAAAAGGGCGATATGGTGAAGATTGATAATAAATTCGACGCTGAAATATCAGATGTTGTTTCTTCTGTTGACCCGATATCAAGAACTTTTAAAATCAGGATTAAACTTGCCGAACCCGGGTTTAAGGACGGGCAGTATGTAAAAGTTGCAATTCCTGTCGGACAGCGGGAAGCCATAATGATACCCGTTTCTGCTGTGGTTAAAAAGGGTCAGCTTGAGGGGGTTTATGACGCTGAGGGCAAATTCAGGCTCATAAAAACCGGCAGGAGGCAAGGCGATATGATAGAGGTGCTGTCAGGGCTTGAGGCAGGGGACTCGGTGTCATTGCGAGGTGGCGTGAATGAGTAACATAACACGTCATCCCGCACACAACACGTCATCCCGCACTTGATGCGGGATCGCATTAATACGAATAATAAGCCGAATACTGATAATCCTGCGACCCCTGATCAACTCAGGGGTGACGATTTACACTGTCATTTCAAGGAGAAAAGTTAATGGACAAAACAGGCGTAGCCGGGAAAATAGCAAAAGCCTTTATAACAAACAAACTTACCCCAATTATAATAATTACTTCCCTTTTGCTTGGGCTGTTTGCTTTGATACTTACTCCACGGGAAGAAGAGCCGCAAATTGTCGTCCCGATGATTGACGTAATGGTGGAATACCCAGGGGCTTCGGTTGAAGAAGTCCAGCAGCGAATTACAAAACCCACAGAAGAATTCCTGTGGGAAATTAAAGGCGTGGAATATATATATTCCACGGCAAAGCCCGGTTATAACCTTACTACTTTGCGTTTTTACCCGGGTGAAGATGTCGAGAAAAGCATAGTTAAAGTCTATAACAAGCTGATGTCGAATTATGACAAAATCCCGCCGGGGGTATCAGAGCCGATTATCAGGCCAAAGTCAATTGATGATGTACCCGTTGCGAGTTTTACCTTATGGAGCAAAAACCCGGCATATTCAGGCTATGAGCTGCGGCGTATAGCGCAGGAACTTTCTGATGAATTAAAAAGAGATCAGGATGTGTCCGAAATATCCATAATAGGCGGTCAGAAAAGACAAATCAGGGTTGATCTTGACCCCGCTAAAATGAAAAGTTATTTTGTAACGTTCTTTGATTTAACGAATAAAATTCGTGAAGCAAATTTTGCCCTGCCCTCAGGGACTTTTAAGTCTGAAAACAAAGAGTATATCGTTGAAACAGGCAGTTTTATCAAAGATATAAATGATGTTAAAAATATTGTTGTCAGAGTAAAAGACAATAAACCTGTTTATCTTAAAAATATTGCCAATATCAGGGACACGGCAGAAGAGGCTGATAATTACGTATTTATGGCGACTAAAGGCGACCCGGAGCAGTATGAAGCTGTAACAATTGCCCTGTCAAAGAAAAAAGGCTCAAATGCAACTGATACAGCAAACAGGGCAATTAAAAAAATCAAAAAACTTAAAGGAAATCTTTTCCCTGAAGATGTAGAAGTTACAGTAACAAGAAATTACGGAAAAACAGCTCAGGACAAAGGTAATGAATTATTAGCCAGCATGATGATGGCAACAATGGTAGTGGTTATAGTAATAATGGCGGCGCTTGGCAAAAGAGAGGCTGTTGTAGTGGCTGTTGCAATTCCTGTAACCATAGCATTGACAATGTTTACTACTTATTTTTTGGGATATACGATCAACCGTGTGGTGATGTTTGCCCTGATTTTTTCAATAGGCATACTTGTTGACGATGCAATAGTTGTAGTTGAAAGCATACACAGAAATTTTAAGCAGTACGGAATAAGTATAAATAACGCCATAAAAGCAGTTGATGAGGTGGGGAATCCTAATATTCTTTCTACTTTTACCATTATAGCTGCGCTTTTACCCATGGCTTTTATTTCAGGGCTTATGGGTCCATATATGCGTCCGGTTCCTATCGGAGCATCAACAGCCATAATTTTTTCAACCTTTGTGGCTTTCATAATAACACCATGGCTTTCATACTTACTTTTGAAAAACGATAAACCCCAGAAAAAACAGGAAAATATCCCTAAAAGTGGTAGAATATTCAAAATTTATGAAAAAATATTAACACCATTTATTAAATCCGGGAAAAAACGCCTGATGCTTTTAATCTCTGTGGTTGTACTGCTAATGTTGTCGTTTGTTTTAATATTAAGTAAGGCTGTGGTGTTAAAAATGCTGCCTTTTGACAATAAGAACGAGTTTCAGGTGATAATAGATATGCCGGAAGGCTCACCGCTTGAAAAAACAGCAGCAGTAACAAGGGAGTTATCTGATGAAATAGGCAAAATACCTGAAGTGGTTAATTACCAGAGTTATATAGGCACATCTGCGCCGTATAACTTTAATGGGCTTGTAAGACAGTATTATTTGCGTAAAGGTAGTAATGTCGCAGATATTCAGGTTAACTTTGTTGACAAAAATAAAAGGTTTAAGCAAAGTCATGATTTAGCAAAGCTTACACGGAAAAAGTTAAAACCTGTAGCTGATAAATACGACGCAAGGATAAAAATAGTTGAAATCCCTCCCGGACCACCTGTTTTAAGCCCTCTTGTCATAGAAGTTTACGGTCCTGATGCTGAAAAGCGCAGGGAAATAGCCCTTGGTATAAAAAACAGGCTTGAAAAGACAGACGGTATTGTTGATGTGGATTGGTTTGCAGAGGATGACCAGAAAAAATACCTGTTTAAAATCGATAAGGAAAAAGCCCGCATTAATAATATCTCAACACAGGAAATTTCAAGAGCTGTAAATATTGCGTTAAGCGGATATTCAGCCGGGCTTGCGCATTTTGAAAAAGAAAAAGAACCTGTGGAAATATTTCTCAGGCTTCCGCAGGATAACCGCACCAGCCTGCGTGATTTAGAAACAATTAAAGTTAAATCCAATATTTCATTGTCGGAACTTGGCAGCATACAGGAGGAAATTGCGGACAAGGCAATTTACCACAAGAATTTGCGCCCGGTAACTTATGTTACAGCAGGTGTTGCAGGATCGGAAGAAAGTCCTGTATATGCTATGCTTGATATTCAGAAAAAGCTCGGCAATATCAAACAGTATTATACACATCAACCTGTTATTACAGACGATTATTCTATAAAATGGGATGGTGAATGGCATATCACATATGAAATCTTCAGGGATATGGGTATAGCTTTTGCAATAGTCCTGATACTTATATATATCCTTGTAGTTGGCTGGTTTAAAGATTTTATTGTTCCGTTGATTATAATGACACCAATACCGCTTACCCTTATAGGAATTATACCCGGCCACCTGGTTTTTGGCGCATTTTTTACCGCAACTTCAATGATTGGTTTTATTACCCTGGCGGGAATTATTGTCAGAAACTCAATTTTGCTTATTGATTTTATACAGGCTAAAATCCAGGAAACAGGCAACCTGGAACAGGCAGTTATAGAGGCAAGTTCTGTCAGATTCCTGCCAATATTCCTCACGGCAGTTACGATTGTGGCTGGTTCATTTGTAATGCTGTTTGACCCGATGTTTCAGGGGCTGGCAATTTCACTGATGTTTGGGACTGTTGTGTCAACGGTTTTAACCTTAATTACAATCCCGGTTTTATATTATGAAATTTTCAGTAAAAAGTCTGCAAAACTTTAACATAATGGAAATTTTAGAATGGAGATTATCCATAAGTAAAATATTGTGCCCTTAAAAAGAAATCAAGACTATTGCATAACCCCATTTTTTCAAAATGTGCTTATGCAAAGTCTTTTATCGGCTAGTTTCAAAATGCCCGGATTTCCTAAAATAACTCATTTCACTATACTTTTGCCTTGAACGAGAAGTTAATGATTTTTTCTTCTACCTGTTTTTTTTGAACAAAACTCCACTAAGGGGGCAACAAAAAATTCTTACTCAAAATTTTCAAAATAATCCCCACCCACAACCACCCTATAGGTGGCGCAGGCGTAGCCTGCGCACTTATTAAATAATAATTTTTTTAAA
>Ga0081527_100280_pt1 | contig 34474 bp, 29 predicted proteins | sample HotLakmasection5_FD_70992 | JGI IMG/M metagenome (GOLD analysis project Ga0081527, IMG submission 70992) | Hypersaline microbial mat communities from Hot Lake, Washington, USA - Section #5 (SPADES assembly) (version 2) | ecosystem: Environmental > Aquatic > Non-marine Saline and Alkaline >... | reverse complement strand
GTGCCGAGCTTACGCACAACGAAAACATCCAACGGCGCTCTTAGCGCATCCGCGACCTCATACGCTACCGGCAGACCACCCCTGGGCAACCCCAGGACAACAACATCGTCGCGATTGGCGTAGGATTTCAGTGCATCAGCCAGTTCTCGCCCGGCATCCTGCCGGTCCACAAAACGCTCAACCATACTCGTGCTCCCGATATGACTATTGCATTCTTTCTCACTCTACACCGTAACACTGTGCTATTTGCACTCGACAGCACCAAACGGGTAGTTTTGCATAGGTCAATACACCTAATCCGCTTCAACAGACCGTAGCGGATGGCAGCGGTTTATAGGAACAGGGCATTGACCGCTGGCTGGTACTGTGGGCTGAGTTGTACGAACGCGATTCACGGGGAGATGATGACGACGAAAACAAAAATCGCCCTTCCATACAGGAAAAGAGCGATTTGTGCCCCATAGGGGACTCGAACCCCTGTTTTTGCCTTGAGAGGGCAACGTCCTAGGCCGCTAGACGAATGGGGCGTCCTAGATTTACAAGACGACATTTTACACAGATGTCACCCACCGGTCAAGGTCTGTAAGAGCGATTTTTTGAAAATGCGGCCAATCGATTATTAGGATTAGCATCCCAAAGCGACCATTAAGCAGAGTTTCAGCTTTTTCGCTCAACTCCCAGAATTTGAGGCAGAGGCCTGGATAGCCCCGACATCTGCACTGTTCAGCCTGTAAACTTGACCCTATACTGATGGTTTGTGGGGTTACATACAGGTTCAATCGGGTTGTCGTAGGGCAGCCGTGCAAACCGACAACTGGACGATTAGGGTGTCAATCGTCATAATGTACGTGTTGTTATCCATGTTGACAGTGAAGCGAGTGTTATGTCCGGACCCAATCAGCACACACGTCGATCCGCCGAAAATCAAGGCGTGGGCATTGTCCAGCAGGTTGCCGAGCGCCTTGCGCAGAGCGTTGGTCAGGTTATCCTGGGCAAGCGCAATGAAATCCGACTGACCGTTCTGGGTTTGATTACTCAGGGCCACATTCTCATTGAAGACATACCCGGTGTCGGCAAAACCATGATGGCCAAAGCTCTGGCCCGCGCCATTGGTGCGTCTTTCAGCCGTATTCAGTTTACGCCAGACATGCTACCGTCTGATATCACCGGCGTTTCGATGTTTAATCAGAAGACACGCGAATTTGAGTTTCGCGCTGGTCCAATCATGGCACAGATCGTCCTGGCAGACGAAATCAACCGGGCCACGCCAAAAACGCAGGCGGCACTTCTGGAAGCGATGGAAGAACGTCAGGTTACCGTGGACGGTATTACTTATGGTATGCTCGATCCTTTCCTGATTCTTGCGACACAGAACCCGATTGAGTATGAAGGCACTTTCCCCTTGCCAGAAGCTCAGTTGGACCGCTTTCTGCTCAAGATTCAGTTGGGTTATCCCAGTCCAGACGAAGAACTCACGGTATTGTCATCACAGCAGTACAGCCATCCAATTGACAACATGGAGCAGATCGTAAGTGTCGAGGAACTCATCGCGGCGCAGCGTGCAGTACGCCATGTTTACGTGGCAGAAGAGGTCAAACGTTACATTGTTGAGCTGGTGACCGGCACTCGCAATCATCCCGATGTTTACCTGGGCAGCAGCCCGCGCGGTTCGCTGGCGCTTTTCCGTACCTCTCAGACCCGTGCCGCGATGGCCGGGCGTGACTACGTCATACCCGACGATGTTAAAGCATTAGCTGAGGTTACGCTGGCTCATCGTGTTATTGTCGGACCAGAAGCCCGTGTGAATCGTGTGTCCTCCCGGACAATTATCCAGGATGTCCTGATCTCGACCCCGGTTCCTGGCGCATCTATCCGCTGAGGGCTTTTATGCAAAGCCGTCGCAATGCCGTATATATACTCCTGATTCTGGGCTTGGTGACCGGTCTCTTCACCGGAAGAACGGTGTTTTTCAACCTGGCTTATGTGCTTGGTGGGCTGCTCTTCATCTCGATGTTATGGGCTTGGCTGTCGGTTCGCTGGGTGGGGCTTGTCCGTCGTACTCGCTCCCGGCGTGGACAGGTTGGCCGTAATCTCGAAGAATTCTTTATCGTCCAGAATCGCGCTATTCTACCCAAGTTATGGCTCGAAGTGCGTGATTACTCTAACCTGCCAGGTCATCGGGCCAGCCAGGTTGTGCCGGCGCTAGGTGTACGAGGCACCTATCGCTGGCAGGTACGGACTCCGTGCGTCGCTCGCGGTGAGTTTCGTTTGGGGCCGCTGATGATTACCAGTGGTGATCCGTTTGGTTTGTTTCTCGCCCAGCGTCGCCTGGAAGCGACATCCCGCGTATTGGTTTACCCGGCGACTGTCTCGCTGAGGAATGTTGAACTGCCGTTGGGTTTGCTTACTGGCGGCGAAGCCCAGCGCCGCCGCTCACATTATGTGACAACCAACGCTGCCGGCGTACGGGACTATGTGCCTGGGGATAGCTTCAATCGCATTCACTGGCGCAGTACCGCTCGCAAAGACAGGCTGATCGTTAAAGAGTTTGAAATCGATCCACTGGTCGATATCTGGTTGTTTGCTGATTTCTCGCGTGCGTCACTGGTAGAAGACCCTGCAATCCAGCGCGTAGATGGAACGGGTGCGATTATCCCTAAGGGTCGTGAGATTCCACCGTCTACTGAGGAGTATATTGCCGTTATTGCTGCTTCGCTGGGAAAATACTTCATTGAGATGGAGCGCGCAGTCGGTTTTGCAGCTTACACACCGAATCGCGAAATCCACCAGCCAGAGCGCGGTAACCGTCAGTTGACTCGTATCCTGGAATCGCTGGCGGTCGCCCGCAGCACGTCGAATTATACGCTAGGGCAGATGCTCACCCTAGAGACACCGCATTTTACCAGGGGGACCACTATTATTATCGTGACGTCATCTACAGACAAACAGTGGATAACCGAAGCACAAATTCTCAGCCGGCGTGGTCTGCGTGCGATGTGTGTCCTGGTTGATCCGACGACTTTCAACGGATCGGGAGCGGTGAATGACATCCGCGCCCTCTTGCAAATTGCGAAAATACCAACCATAGATGTTAAGCGAGGTGACGACCTGAGCACTGCGCTTGCACAGCGTCCAGGTTAGTTAGTCGGGCTTCGGCTGATTGATACCTTGGCTGTTCACGACCATATAGATTATCTGCGGAATTTTCATGACAGATACAACCACGACACTCAAAAACCAGTCAGGCTTGACCACAGGTAAGAACTATCTTTATCTGGCAGTATTCACCAGCGGTATGGTCACATTGGCTGTTGAACTGTCAGCCTCGCGCCTGCTGGGCAGCGTATTTGGAACCAGCAATCTCGTATGGGCGAATGTCATTGGCCTCATTTTGCTCTATCTGACAGTGGGTTATTTTATTGGTGGGCGCTGGGCGGACCGTTCGCCCTACCCTGCAACCTTTTACTCCATCCTGGTTTGGGGCGCTTTCCTGTGTGCGCTCATTCCACTGGTGGCACGGCCCGTACTAAGGATTGCTGCGCAGGCTGTTATCGGAGCAGAGGCTGCTCTGGCCATCGGCTCATTCATATCGGTGCTGGTGCTGTTTTCTATCCCGATCACCTTGTTGGGATGTGTCTCGCCTTTTGCCATCCGCCTGGCCATCATGAATCCAAACGATGCGGGACGTATCTCCGGCCAGATTTACGCCATTAGTACCCTTGGCAGTATCATTGGCACGTTTGTCCCCACCCTGCTCCTGATCCCTGAGCTGGGCACATTCCGAACGTTCCTGCTGTTCTCAGGTATTCTGTATGTAGTGGGTCTGATCGGTTTGTGGGGTGTGCAGGGGGTACAGGCACTGCGCTGGTTATGGATGCCATTGGTAATCGCAATTCTCACAGTATTCGCGCTCAGTGGACCCCTGCGTTCGCCACTGGCCAGCGCAGTGTTGATACACGAAGAGGAAAGCGGCTACAACTACATTCAGGTTCAGGAAGATCAGAACGGCTATCGTTATCTGTATCTGAACGAGGGCCAGGGTGTACACAGTATATGGCACCCTGAACGCTACCTCTTTGACGGCACCTGGGATATCTTCCTGGCTGCTCCTTACTTCAATATGCCGCCGGTTACACCGGACCGTGTAGAAAGCCTGATGGTAATCGGACTGGCAGCCGGGACCATACCGCGTCAGTACATCCGGGTATATGGTGACATCCCGATGGTCGGGCTTGAGATTGATCCCGGGGTGATCCGTGCGGGTGAACTTTACTTTGATATGAATCCCGAAGAAATGCCCGGTCTCCGCGTGTACGCCGAGGATGGGCGATATGGGTTGAATCGCCTGGATGAACGATACAGCGTGGTGGCGATCGATGCTTATCGACCACCTTACATCCCCTGGCATCTGACAACAGTTGAATTCTTCCAGGAAGTCCGCGAACATCTGCTGCCGGATGGTGTTGTGGCAATAAATGTGGGGCGTACCAACACGGATCGGCGTCTGGTCGATGCCATGACACGGACTCTGCTGGAAGTGTTCCCGTCAGTACATGCTATCGACGTGCCGCGATCGTTCAATACAGTGCTGGTTGCCACTAACCAGCCTACCCGGGTTGACAATCTGGCGGGTAATCTGGCCCTGTTGGCTGACGATGCCGACCCACTGTTAGTTGAAGTGCTGGCCAGAAGTGTAGATGCACTGGTCCCCATCCGCCCTTCCGAACTTGTCTTTACTGATGATCGAGCACCTGTGGAAACACTCGTCGATTCTCTGGTGCTCAATTTTCTGCTGCGCGGTGACCTGGACGAAATCCGCTGATGTCGATAGATAAGCCCCAGCATTCAACAATATGCTCTCGCCCTACCCTGCTTGATCGTGTACTCGGTGGTTGCGTGGTGCTTGTGCTGCCAGTTCTGCTCACGCTACTCAGCGTCCGACTGGTTATGACACCGCTGTTTTTACAGCTCGAGTACAACCGCCCTGGATTCCCTGAGGACATATACGGTTTTACACGCGAGGATCGATTGGAGTACGGGCCATACGCACTGAACTACCTGTTCAACAGTGCCGGCATCGAGTACCTGGGCGACCTGACTTTTCCCGATGGCCGCCCTATGTATAATGCGCGCGAATTGCGTCATATGGAAGATGTTAAGGATGTCACTCAGGTTGCGTTTGGGCTGCTATTCTGGGGTATGATATTCACATTGATGGCTGTCATTTATCTTGGTTTATCGCCATCCCGACGTGTGACATTACAGCAGGCACTCATGACAGGTAGCATCCTGACATTGAGTTTGATTGGTGCTATAGTATTAGTGGCTGTGGTTGCCTGGAACACTTTTTTTGATGCTTTTCATAGTGTGTTTTTTGAGAGCGGCACCTGGCGCTTTGCCTACTCCGATACGCTGATACGTCTATTCCCAGAGCAGTTCTGGTTTGATGCCGCTCTGATCGTTGGTGTAATCACATCTGCTAGCGCACTTTTGCTGCTTCTGTTAACCTGGCGATGGGGGAGCAAAGGGTCGTAAACATAAACCACATTTGTTCCGGCGAAACCGGTCTTATGTTTCGGCTCGTGCCATATGTTGCGGAAATGGTTTACAATCGGTATCGGCGTAAAACGCTGGCTGTTGGTTTTACTGGCAGGCATGAGCCTGATTGCAATCGCCCTGGCTTATGGCATCGTCAAGCTGGATCCACTTGCGCTTGAAGAGACCAGCCGTGTGCGTATGGGTTGGCTGGCCCTTCTTGCTACAATTACCGGCGGACTGACCTTAAGCAGTTTCGCCTTCTGGAAATTGTCGCATAATCTGCTGGCGCCCTATCGCGTCCACCAACATGGGCGTGTCATTGACGTGGTCTATGCACACAGCCGGCGGGCCAGAGGTATTAAGGTCGTTGCTATCGGCGGTGGAACCGGTTTGCCGTCAGTGTTGCGCGGATTGAAAGCCTATACCAGTAACATCACAGCGGTGGTCACGATGGCCGATGACGGTGGTAGTTCTGGTCAGCTCCGGCGTGACATGGGTGTGCTGCCGCCAGGGGACATTCGCAGCAATATCGCCGCCCTTGCCGATGATGAAAGCCTGATGACCCAGTTGTTCCAGCATCGCTTTGATGATGGCAAGTTGGGTGGGCACGCTTTCGGCAATTTATTCATCGCAGCACTGGCGGGCATAAGCGGCGGACTGGAACCCGCGCTGACTGAAGTTGGCCGTGTGCTGAACATTCAGGGTCGTGTATTACCATCAACAATGGCAGATGTTAACCTTGTGGCATTAGTCCGCCGTCACGGTGAGACTCGTTCGTTGAAAATCCAGGGCGAATCACGTATTAGTGCATTTGGTGGGGTTATTGAGCAAATTGGTCTTGTTCCATCCGATGTCCCCGCTTATAGTGAGAGTGTGCGCGCTATACATGAGGCTGACATCGTAGTAATCGGCCCAGGCAGCCTGTACACGAGCATATTGCCTAATCTGCTGGTTCCAAGAATCAGTGCCGCGCTTAAAGCGACTGGCGCGTACAGGGTTTACGTGTGTAATGTCGCTACACAGCCCGGCGAAACGGCGAATTACGATGTTGCCGATCATGTGCTGGCGATCGAGAAACACCTGGGACGTGGGGTTTTTCAGGCGGTGCTGGCGAACAATGCCAGACCGACGGTGAATGCGGGTGTCAATACACGCTATGTTCCTCTCGCCCCACCCGATCACGAGGTACTACAACGTTACCAAGTGCGGTATACTGATCTCACCGATCCGGAGCGCCCTTGGCGCCACGATCCGCAGAAACTTGCCGCCGCGTTGTTGCAATTAATCGAAGCAGACAAGATGGGTGGCTCAGCCAGACCCATTTTGCAAATATCACAGCATCTATAGAAAGGATCAACCATATGACCATTCGCGTAGGTATTAACGGTTTTGGCCGCATCGGTCGCCAGGTTCTCAAGGCTATCAACGAGAAGTACAGCGACAGCATTGAAGTCGTCGCTTTCAACGACTTGGGCGACCTGAAGACGATGGCGCACCTGCTGCGTTACGACTCAACCTATGGCCGCTATCCGGGGACTGTTGAAGTTACGGATGATGGTTTGGTTGTTGATGGCAAGAAGATCAAGGCACTTTCCGAGCGTGATCCTGCCAATCTGCCCTGGGGTGAGCTGGGTGTGGATATCGTTATTGAGAGCACTGGCATCTTCCGCGATAAGGAATCGACGACCAAGCACCTGAATGCTGGCGCTAAGAAGGTCATCATCTCTGCTCCCGCAAAGGGCGAAGATCTGACCATCGTGCTGGGCGTTAACGACGACAAGTACGACCCGGCCAGCCATCATATCGTGTCGAATGCTTCCTGTACCACCAACTGTCTGGCCCCGGCGGCCAAAGTGGTCCATGACAACTTTGGCATCATCAAGGGTTTCATGACCACTATTCACGCCTACACCAACGATCAGCGCATCCTCGACCTGCCGCACAGCGACCTGCGCCGTGCACGCGCTGCCGCCGAGAACATGATCCCCACTTCGACTGGTGCCGCTCGCGCCGTGGCGCTGGTGATCCCTGAACTCAAAGGCAAATTTGATGGCATGGCGGTTCGTGTGCCCACACCGACCGTATCCCTGGTTGACTTTGTCGCAACGGTCGAAAAAGAGACCACCAAAGAAGAGCTGATCGCCGCCTTCGATGAGGCCGCCGCCGGCCCTATGAAGGGTATCCTGGGTGTGAGCCACGAACTGCTGGTCTCCACCGACTTCAGGGGCGACCCGCGCTCCAGCATCATCGATGCCGACGCCTGTGCGGTTTCGGGCAACCTGGTGAAGGTCATCACCTGGTACGACAACGAGTGGGGTTACTCGGTTCGTACTGCCGACCTGGCGAAGTTCATGGGCGACAAGCTCTAAGAACCCACGCATGATCTATCGGGGGCGAGATGACATGAATTGTCCTCGCCCCTTTTTCTTAAGCATTACACGCGAAAGGGAGTAAACACGCATCATGAACAAGATGACGGTTCGTGACATCGACCTAAGCGGTAAGCGCGTTCTGGTCCGTGTCGATTTTAATGTTCCTTTGGATGGTGATCGGATCACCGACGATACGCGCATCCGTGCTGCGCTTCCAACCCTACAATACATTCTCGATCAAAAACCCAAAGCGTTGATCCTGATGTCCCACCTGGGGCGTCCCAAAGGTGAACCCAACCCGCAGTACTCACTGGCCCCGGTAGCACCGGCGCTCGGTAAGTTGCTGGGAGTTGATGTACAGTTCGCTGAGGATTGTGTCGGCACAACTGCTGATACAGCCGTCGCTGACCTGCCAGATGGCGGTGTGCTGCTCTTGGAAAACACACGCTTCTACAAGGGTGAGACTAAAAACGATCCTGAGCTTTCACAGCAGTTGGCAAAGCATGGTGATGTGTTTGTGAATGACGCATTTGGTTCTGCTCATCGTGCGCACTCATCGACTGTGGGCGTAACTGAGCATCTACCGGCAGTCGCTGGTATGCTGCTGGAGCGCGAGATTGATTATCTGGCGAACGCTATCGAAGCGCCCAAGCGTCCGTTTGTGGCAATCCTGGGTGGCGCGAAGGTGTCGGATAAGATTGCCGTCATCGAGTCCTTGCTGAGCAAGGTCGATGCGCTGTTAATCGGTGGGGGCATGGCGAACACCTTTTTCCGTGCAAAAGGTTATGCTACCGGTAACTCCCTCGTCGAAGAGGAAGCGCTGGATACCGCTGAGAGACTGCTCGAAACAAGTGGCGACAAACTTGTTCTGCCGGTGGACGCGGTTCTTGGTGACCAGTTCAACAATGATGCACAGCAGCAGGTGATTGATGTCGAAGCTGGTGTGCCGGATAACTGGTCTATTTATGATATCGGCGCCAAAACTCAGGAACTGTTCGCTGGCAAGCTGGCAGATGCACAGACAATCGTCTGGAACGGGCCGATGGGCGTATTCGAGATGCCGAACTTCGCTCGCGGAACCTTTACGGTGGCTGAGATGCTGGCCGAGGCGACTGAGCGTGGTGCTGTTACAATTATCGGTGGTGGCGACTCGGCGGCAGCCATTCAGCAGGCCGGTCTCACCGATAAGATCACGCATGTCTCGACCGGTGGCGGCGCCAGCCTGGAAATGCTGGAAGGTAAACTGCTGCCCGGTCTGGCAGCGCTCAAAGATAAATAAAGTCGCATAACTGAAACTGGCACAATTGCTGGATACCTATTGTGCCAGTTTCCTCTATTCGTTACCTAATCACAAAGGAATTGCAATGAGAACGCCTATCATCGCCGGCAACTGGAAGATGTTCAAGACGGTGGAGGAGTCAGTCGCTTTTGTGAAGGAACTGGCCCCTGCGCTCGCGCCCTACACCAATGTTGAACGTGTTGTCGCGCCGGTTTTCCTGGCTGTACCCGGTGTGGCTGCCGCGCTTGCAGGAACCGATATCAAGGTTGCCGCTCAGAATACCCACTGGGAAGACACTGGCGCCTATACTTCTCAGGTGTCCCCCGCCATGCTAAAGGGGCTGGTGGAATATGTGATTATCGGTCACTCCGAATGTCGCGAATATCTGCATGAAACCGATGAAATGGTCAACAAGAAGGCTAAGGCGCTGCTGGCGCATGGCCTTAAACCGATTATTGCCGTAGGCGAGAGCCTGGAACAGAATGAAGCTGGGGAAACGGCAAGTTTCGTGGGTGGTCAGGTGCGCGCCGCGCTCGATGGCCTGAGCGCGGAAGATATGGCCAATGTCGTCATCGCCTACGAGCCAATCTGGGCTATTGGCACCGGTCGCAGCGCCAGCGGCGAAATCGCCAATCAGATTATTGGTGGCACCATTCGCACAACCGTACGCGAACTCTACGGCGATGCTGTCGCCGATGCGGTCCGAATTCAGTATGGTGGCAGCGTCAAACCCGGTAACATGGCCGAATACATGTCACAGCCTGACATTGACGGCGGGCTGGTTGGCGGTGCCTCGCTCAACGTGGCAGATTTTGCTGAATTGGTGCGGATTGCCGCCGAGGAGAAAGGCGGCTGACGCTGGACGGGCTGGATGTCATCCCGGCAGGATTGCTGGTTGTCGCCATTGTCTACACGATGCGGCAGATGGAACGCTGGCTCCATCAGCACATCTTTAAGGTTGGCTGGCTGATAACTCGCAGTTTCGAGACGACCACTGTCTTGTACTATACATTTTTCCTGCCGGGGATTATCCTGCATCAGTTTGTTATCTGGCTGGCGGCTGGTGTGCTTGATGTGCGCGCGGAACGAGCCATCAAGCTACCAGCCAAACAGGAAATCGGCCAGCTTCGCCTCAATTTTGTACAACTCTCCAGGCGTGCCAGTTCCTTCAAAGTTAACTTGATCTCGCTAACTCCGTTACCCGTTGGATTGGCGGTGATCTGGCTGGTCGCGGACAATATTATCGATATTCAGACGTCGTTTGCTATCATGCGAAGCGGCCAGCTCAGTGATGTTGCTGAGGGTATTCGCCATCTGACCGCTACCCCGGATTTCTGGTTGTGGGCTTATGTGTTGTTTAGCATCAGCAACACAATGATGCCGCATTTTCGGCTGCCTTCAGGTTGGTGGCAGCGGTTGGCTCTGATACTGGTGATCGCGCTCCTGCCGCTCTTCATTATCGGTATTGGGGACGAAATTATGCAGATGGCTGTTCAAGGTCCACTGGCTGTGATGCTGAATACGCTGTCCGGTGTACTGCTTGTAGTCATATTCTTCGATTTTCTCGGCGTCCTCATTCTAGGGACAATTGAGGCGATACTTGAACGGATAACAGGGGCCAGCGCAACGTTCAGCAAGGGTAAGATGACGGTTATGACGCGCGAAGAGGCTGCTGCTTACCGGCGTGCCAGGCGTGAACGTGACCGCCAGCAGCAGAAGAGGCGCAAAGCTGCCCGAACAGCGGCCAAAGCAGGGCCACCAACTGTTTATCGACTCACTTTCCCTATCCCTGGCCCACCAGGCAGCGAACCGGTCACACATCATGCGGCAAGCATCATTGAACCTGAGCAGACCACATCCGTATTTCAGCCAGCACCCAGGCCAGCACGCATTGAACCGAGCGTCGTACCTGGAATAGTCAGCCGAAAACCGATTGATGAAACTGTGGCTGAGGACATCCAGAGTTCAACAACACCAGATGCCTCGCCAACGGTTGCTGACTCCAGCTTGGAAACATCCAGGGCACACAACGAAGGTCACAGTCAATCAAATAAAACGGATAGTGATAACAAGCCCGCAGTGACATCGCCGCGCCCTACCCCCACGCCAGCAGTAGGACGTCTGCAACCATCAGACCAGGCAAAGAATACAGACATCGCTGACCGGCTGGCAGCATTCCGTGCGCGCAAACAAGGCTCGACTGAAACGCAGTCAGTACCTGATGAGGCTGATGATGACGATATACTCGATGAGTTACGCTACGAAGACTCCGACGACTCACCGTGATTCATCCGGGTGAGGATGATGAAACCGGCAGCAATCAGTGAGAGCATCACCCCAAAGGCGATGAATTTGAACAACTGGCTGGCTGTGATTAACGTCAGGATGCCAAACAGCGTACAGAAAGCGTAATACGTCAGGACGATCTGCCGCTGACTGAAACCCATATCCAGCAACCGAAAATGCAAATGGCCCCGATCCCCCTGCATGGGATTGCGTCCCTGGCTCATACGATGAGCAGCCTGCCAGGCCAGGTCCATTAGCGGCAATCCCATCACCAGCAGAATCGTTGCCATTTTTGCCCCGCCGATGATGCTCAGCGTGCCTAACACATACCCCAGGAAGAACGCACCGCCACCCATAAAGATGCGCGCCGGATAATAATTATGCAGGACAAAAGCCAGTGATGTGCCCATCAAGGCCAGTGGCAGCAGGCTAACGCTGATTTGGGCTGGTTGCAGTACAAAGGCGCTGTTCACAAATAGCATCGTGCTGGCGATAAAACTCACACCACCTGCCAGACCATCCAGACCATCCATGAAATTGACGGTGTTCATCATCAGTCCGAGCCAGAACATGCTGATGGTCACGGTGACGACAAACGGCCAGGGGTCAGTCTGTGCGCCGGTGAAGGGGTTGTTAAATGTCTCGATAAAGATCTGAAACAGTACAGCAATTCCGGCTGCGATAATCTGGCCGATTCCAATCTGGACAGCGTTCAACTCGAATACATCGTCAAGCATTCCTACCCCGAAGATGACCACACCGCCAATGATCAGGCCCACCAGCCGGAGCACTTCGTTCGGGTCAAAGCGAGGGACAGGCAGAAACTGTGCGATCACCACAGTGACAATGAAACTAACGAAGAGCGCCACTCCGCCCAGCTTGGAGACTCCGCGCAGGTCCCCTTCATTGACGCGCCTTCCCCCTGCCCGAGATACAATGCCCAGGCGCTGTCCCCAATGGGCACAGAACGGAATGAGCAGCATCGTCAGGCTAAAGGCAAGGCTGAAAACAATAATAAACGCGCTGATCTCGCTGGTTGTCATCGGTTATGTGCCAAACTGGCGATCTCCTGCGTCTCCCAACCCTGGAAGGATAAAACCAACATCGTTCAACCGTTCGTCGATGGCTGCTACGTGGATCGGAACGTCTGGATGAGCGGATGAAAGGCGCGCTATACCTTCTGGCGCGGCGATGAGGCCCAGAAACTTGATACGAGAAACGCCCCAGCGTTTAAGCACATCGACAGCGGCCACCGCCGAACCGCCAGTTGCCAGCATTGGGTCCAACACCAGACATACGTCGACCGTGGGTTCAGTTGGCAACTTGTTGTAGTATTCCACGGGGCGCAGTGTGTGCTCATCCCGGTAAATACCAAGGTGCCATACCTGTACGTTCGGAATCAGATCCATCACACCATCGACCAGACCCAGGCCAGCGCGAAGAATGGGCACCAGGCCGATTGTTTCTTTGGCCTTCTGGCCAGGGGCTTCCCCCATTGGCGTGGTCACATTGACCGATTGCAGATGCAGGTCCTGAGTTGCTTCATAACACAACAACAGTGCTAACTCATAGACCAGTTCACGGAAAGCGCGATGATCGGTTTGTACATCGCGCAGCATCGTAAGTTTGTGCAGAACCAGTGGGTGCTGCGAGACATGAACGATTGACATGGTGTCCTCCCATCAGGTGCAAGCCACATTCTACGTGGCCCGGTGGAACTTGTCAAAGCGACCATTGCAGGAAAAACGCCATCGGCTATACTCGAGTTTAGAACATATCGTCAACTGGAGCAGTCTCATGTCAGATGATGGGCGCGTTGTCAGCGGGTCCAGGCGGCGTAGTGACCAGGAAAACCTGGCCCTGCGCCCACAGTATCTGCACGATATCGTCGGGCAGGACCGTGTGCGTGAAAACTTGAAGATCATCATCGAGGCTGCCCTTGCTCGTCAGGAACCTGTCGACCACGTTCTGTTTTATGGTCCGCCGGGTCTGGGCAAGACTTCACTCGCCCATGTGATCGCCAATGAGATGGGTGCACGTATACACGTCACAGCCGGTCCGTCCATCGAGCGCGCTGGCGACTTGGCGGCCATACTCACCCACATGAAACAGGGAGACATCCTGTTTATCGATGAAGTGCATCGACTGGGACGCGCAGTCGAAGAAGTTCTCTATCCTGCTATGGAAGACTTCAAACTGGATATTGTTATCGGCAAGGGGCCAGCAGCCAAAAATGTGCGGCTTAATCTGCCTCGCTTTACCATCATCGGTGCGACGACACGGCTGGCGCTGTTAGCTGGCCCGCTGCGCGACCGCTTCGGTGCGAATTTCCGGCTGGACTTCTATGATCAAGCGGCGATGGAGCATATTATTAGTCGTGCGGCTCAACTGCTGCAGGTCGAAGTCAGGCCCGAGGGAACCTCAGAGATCGCCCGTCGATCGCGAGGAACGCCGCGCGTGGCCCTGCGTCTGCTGCGTCGTGTGCGTGATTACGCCCAGACTCGTGCTGGCGGTGTCATCACTGGGCCGGTGGCTGGCGAGGCTCTGCAGCTAATGGAGATCGATCATCTGGGGTTGGATGATATTGACCGTCGTATCCTGGCGACTATAATCGAGAAATTCGGCGGTGGGCCAGTAGGTTTAGACACCATTGGCGCGTCTATAAGTGAAGACAGTGCTACCATCATGGATGTCTACGAGCCATATTTGCTTCAACTTGGTTTTCTGGACCGCACCCCTAGAGGACGGATAGCGACGCCTCATGCCTATGAGCATATGGGGATCCCCTACGAAAGCACTGGTGATCGCTATAATAACAGCGATCAGCCAACTTTGTTCTGATTGTCAACGGGTTATATCATTAGCATGAATATCAGTGATTTCGATTACGACCTTCCCGAAGAACTCATTGCTCAGGAGCCGGTAGAACCGCGCGACGCCTCTCGTCTGATGGTGCTTAACCGTCAGACACAACAGATCGAACATCGACTGTTTCGTGATATCTACGATTATCTGAATCCGGGTGACGTCCTGGTTCTTAATGATACACGAGTGATACCAGCCAGGCTGCATGGAGAGCGAGCCGATACAGGTGGCAAGCTCGAGGTGCTGCTGCTGCGCCAGTTGAATGAAACGGATTGGCATGTCCTGATAGGTGGCAAGCGCGCTGAAACCGGCATGAGTATTCGGTTCAACGGTGGCCAGCTAACGGCGGATGTTATTGACATGCTGGCGGACGCCGAGCGCGTCATCCGATTCAGCCAACCCGTCGACGATCTACTGGATGAACTCGGCGAGATGCCCCTGCCCCCGTATATTCATGCACCGCTGACCGACCAGGAGCGCTATCAGACAATCTATAGCCGGAACACCGGTTCCGCTGCTGCCCCAACAGCCGGTCTGCACTTCACACCCGATTTGCTGTTGGCCGCGCGGGAGCACGGCGTGCAACTCGCTTTCTGCACACTGACCATCGGCCTGGATACATTCCAGCCGGTGCGCGTAGATCAGATTACCGAACACCGGATTCACAGCGAATCCGCTCGCCTGACATCAGAAAATGCGCGCATTATCAATGATGCCAAGTTGGCTGGTGGTCGGATTGTAGCTGTCGGCACAACAACAGCCCGTACACTGGAGACGGCTGCTATCCTCAGCGCAGGTGGCGACCCATCGCAGCCAAAAGAGTCGGAAGATCGCTGTCCCTGGCGTCCAGTCATTGCTTTTGAACAGGACACCGATCTGTTCATCTATCCCGGCTATAAGTGGCGTGCCGTCGATGCAATGGTGACAAACTTCCATTTGCCTCGCTCCACCCTGCTGATGATGATTGGCTCGTACACAGGCATGGATCTCATGCGTTCCGCTTACGAGGCGGCCCGGCAGGAGCGATATCGCTTTTACTCATTTGGCGATGCGATGCTGATTCTGTGAAATTGTCACAAAACCGGGAAAAGGCTACAATGAACCGTAATCCCTGTCTGCATCAGGGATTCGGTTTCTATTTTTACCTGCAAATTGGAATGGTGCCATTATGCCTCCTCGCTCAGAGCGCTTGAACAATCTTCCCCCATACGTGTTCTCGGTCATTGGTGACCGTCTCCGTGAACTCCAGGCTCAGGGGATCAACGTAATTCGCCTGGATATTGGTAATCCAGATATGCCACCACCATCTGATGTTGTTGATAAACTGGCTGCATCTGCAGAGAACCCGGCCAATCATGGCTATACGGGTTATCGCGGTGACGCCGCGTTTCGGCGCGCTGTGGCTGACTATTATCAGCGGCGATTTAACGTAAAGTTACACCCGGATAAAGAGGTTTTGCCGTTGATCGGCAGCAAGGAGGGCATTGTCAATCTGTCGCTGGCATATCTGGATAAGGGTGATATCGCGCTTGTGCCCGATATTGGCTACCCCTCGTATTCAATGGGCGCACTGCTGGCCGGCGGTGATGTTCACTGGGTAGCTGTACGCGAGGATAATGACTTCCTCCCCGACCTGATGGCAATCCCAGTTGATGTCCTGGGACGCGCGCGTTTGCTATGGATTAATTATCCGAACAATCCGACAGGTGTCACCGTTGAGCAGTCGTTTTATGAGCGCGTGGCGGCATTCTGTGTCGAGCATGATATTCTGCTGGTGTCAGACAACGCCTACATCGATGTCGTCTATGATGGATATAAAGCGCCCAGTGCGCTGCAGACGAACGTAGGTCGCTCGCATACCGTCGAGTTATTCTCCTTCTCTAAGAGCTATAATATGGCGGGTTGGCGCTTGGGCGCAGCCGTCGGCCCTGAAAATGCGATCAGTGACCTGCTCCGTGTGAAAAGCAATATCGACAGCGGTCACTTCAAAGCAATCTATGATGCCGGCTCCGAAGCCCTTAACAGCATATCGCCATCCTGGATAGAAGAGCGAAACGCGGTGTATCAGCGCCGCCGCGACCGTGTCATGGCTGCCCTGCCCTCGATCGGTTTGAGTGCGCGTCTGCCCGGTGGTGCACTATACGTATGGGCCAGGGTCGAAGACATTGATATGACCCAATATGTAGAGGATGCGCTCATACAGGCGCATGTTTCGATTGCGCCTGGTTTGGCTTATGGCCCTGGTGGTGCTCAACATGTGCGCATTAGCCTGGGTGTGCCTGATGATCAATTGGAGATTGCCCTTGAACGACTTCAGTCATGGTATGCGAATCGTTAACGTGACAGTGTTCAGCGAGTGTTTATGAAAGAATATTACGAGCCTGAAGCGCTAGTAGAAAAAGCCTTTCTTGTTGGTCTGGGTGTGCGTGGAAGTCAGCCCCTGCTCAGTGTCGATGATTCGCTTAAGGAACTTGCCTTGCTGGCCGATACAGCCGGCATGGAGGTGATTGGCGCAACTTCCCAGATTGTCAACCAGGTCAGCCCCGCGACATTTGTTGGTTCGGGTAAAGTTGAAGAAATCAAGACATCTGTTGAGGAACTGGGTGCAAAGGTTGTGATCTTTGACGATGAGCTTTCTCCTCGTCATCAGCGAGAACTGGAAAAACGACTTGGTGATGAGATCAAAGTGTTGGATCGATCGGCACTGATCCTTGATATTTTTGCCCAACATGCACATACCCGCGAAGGTGCCCTCCAGGTTGAACTGGCCCAATATGAATATCGCCTGCCCCGCCTGACTCGCCAATGGACGCACCTTGCCCGTCAGGCGGGTGGCGCGGGCTCGGCTGGTGGTGTCGGACTGCGTGGCCCCGGTGAGACTCAGTTGGAAGTCGATCGGCGCGAGATTGGCCGTCGTATTACCAAGCTTAAGCGCGAACTGGAGCAGGTCCGCCAGCATCGCAGCCGTTACCGCGAACAAAGAACCCAGGCCGGGGTGCCCGTTGTCGCGTTGGTCGGCTACACTAACGCTGGCAAATCAACAGTACTCACCGCGCTGACCGGAGCCGACACGTATGCTGCCGATCAGTTGTTTGCTACGCTCGATCCAACGACGCGCCGCCTTACGCTGGCATCAGGTCGTCAGGTGCTGCTGACCGACACCGTGGGCTTTATTCAGAAGCTACCCACAACGTTGATCGCAGCGTTTCGGGCCACCCTGGAAGAGATCACCGAAGCGGACTTGCTGCTGCATATTGTCGATATATCACACCCTAATGTTTGCCAGCACATCGAATCGGTCGAAGATACACTCGCTGAGATTGATGTACCGGCAGTACCACGTGTTTTGGTCTGGAACAAAATGGACAAATGGTCCGGACCACCGCCATCGCTGCCTGCCGACAGCGATCGTTATCATTCTCACGTGATGATTTCCGCCAAAGACGGTACTGGAATTGATAAACTGAGCGAGGCAATCTCCGAGGCGCTGACTGCACAAAGCCAGTCAGTTAAGCTGCTGCTGCCCTATGATCGTGGGGATCTCGTGTCGTACCTCTTTGAAACAGCGACTGTGGAGCATCAGGAGCACACACGCGATGGCGTGCTGTTACGTGTGCAGATGTCTCCCGAGATACTCGACCGATTCCGGGCTTATCTGGTTCGGGGATGATGAGGTGCTCACTTGAGGCGTCTTGACGAATCACCACTGCTCACCCAATTGCTTCAGCGTGTCTCAAATATGCTGGCTCGTCAGCGGGGCCTGCCAGTCGTGGTCGGCATTGTATTAATTATCGCCAGTCTGGTTGTCCAGTTGATTGATGTTTTCGCTGGTAACATGTGGCTGGAACTGGCTGGCGTGCTGCTGCTGCATGCAGGCATACTGGCTGCGTTGATTGGACTGCTGCTGGCGACGCCACTCGGCAAATGACGTCGCCAGCCAGAAAACCTTTACTGCGGTAACTGTACCCAGTAAATCTCTGGTCGGTAGATGGTGTGAATGAACAGACGCATATCATCGGATAACGTCAAACCAGCCAGTGGCGCTGCCAATTCAGTATACAGCACGACCTCAGTCTGATCGTTGGTGCAGCCGCCATTTTCCATACAGAGTGCCGGATCAACCCGACCGACGACGCCGCGTGTCCCCAGTGCATAGGCGAAGTAAAGCATACCGTCCGGTCCGACAACCAGGCCGGTTGTATTTTGCAGTCCAGTTACCAACGGACTCGATTCGGCATCACCTTCCAGCAACTCGTCCAGTCCAACCCACTCAATGGATCGGCGTGCGCTGCCGTTGTTGGCCACAAACACGACGTCGTCATGCACGGCGACGCCGGTTGGCGAGCGCAGCCCGTTCATGACTTCCTCGACTTCACCGTCGCGGCTCACCCGGACCAGATTATTACCGGTCAGATTGGAGATGAGAAAGTGCTCGTCATCCTGCCAGGCGATGCCCCATGGTCCTTGTAAATCGGTTGCTACAGGTTGCGGCGCCCGTACCGGATTCACGCGCAGCAGTGTGTTGGTATCATAATCCGGTACCCATATGTCGAACGCATCCCCGTCCAGCTCATCGATGAGCAGCGTATGCCCATTACGTACTCCATAGATATAACTCTGGGTGGAGCCGGTTACAGCGTCCAACTCATACAGAGTCCAGTCCCCGTTGCAAACACTATAGAGTTTGTCGTTATACCATATGACGCCATTGGGACGCTGGACATTGCCAGTCAGCACCTGTAAGTCCGTCTGGGTGAATGGGCGCGGCAGTGGTGTGTGCTCACTGGTTGCTATTGATTCAGCCTGTGGATCTTCAACAGCGGTAGTGGTCGGCTCCGGGGTTTTAGATGGCGCCGGCGGGGTTGGTGTGGCTGTGCGTGTAAAGGCGATCTGCGGCTGAAAAACGAAAGCCAGACAAAGTACAAAAGCGATACTGGAGAGTGACAGGTAACGCAACGGCGTACTCCTTATGAAATAAGATGGTTACGACTGACCCATCTGAGAAGCGTTCGCCTCAAGCATAACATTTTCTGCTGCTGGAACCGAGACAAAAAACGTGGTTCCTATCTTTTGCTCACTTTCAAACCAGATTTTACCGTTATGATTCTCGACAATGGTTTTGACCAGGCTCAATCCCAGGCCAGACCCTGTGACATGCTCAACACCTTCCTGCTGCCCGCGAAAGAAGCGGTCAAAGATGCGTGGCTGAATGCTGGCCGGAATACCAACGCCATTGTCGCGCACGCAGAAAACAATCCATCGACCCTCTGCACGGACTTCAATGTGGATGCTGGCGTCTACCAACGAGAACTTGATCGCATTTTCTATCAGGTTGATTATAGCACGTTCAAACTGTTCTTTGTCCGCCCAGAAATTAGACACATGATCCTCGATTGATACGTGCAGTTCAATCTGTCGAACCTGTAGCTGATGGGCTATTTCAGCGATGGCGGCGTTCACAATCTCGCTTGGCGAACAGACTTCCAGATAAGCAGAAATAGTTCGCAACCGTTCAATGTCCAGGATGCCGCGAATAAGCCGGTTCATGCGCTCCAGTTGCCACTCAATCGTATGGATCGTCTCATCAGCACCGTGATAATCAAGTTCAGCGAGATCATCACGTAATAGATCGAGGTAAGCCATCGCACCCATGAGTGGGTTCTTGAGATCGTGGCTTGCCATGCGCACCATCTCGCTTTTCATACGGTCCAACTCTTTAAGCTGTGTGACATCATTCAGAACGGCCACCCATCCATCGGTACCGCCGGTGCTCAATGTTGCCAGGTGACAAAGAAATACCCGATCATCCAGGTTAACTTCATAGACATGGCCACCCTTACGGCGGATGTCGCGTAGTGCTGTACGATAGTCATGCGGAAAAGCCGAACGGGGGACGTATGGGACAATTGACTGCTGCTGTTCCACATCAAAAAGACTTCTGGCGGCTGGATTGGCAAAAATCAGGCGAAAATGCCGGTCGATAGCTACCACCGGATTGTCGGTGCTGGATAGCACCGTTTCAAGCTGGCTGTGAGCAGCTTCCACCTGATTGTTGAGCTGCTGCTGCTCAGCGAATAGCTGGCTGTGTGCGATAGCAACAGCGGCCTGCGCGCTTAACAATTCCAGCAAATGGACATCATGCAGGTTAAGCAGATGGCCCTGCTGGCTGGCAATCACCATCAGCACACCGATATTGTTGCCTGCATACATCATTGGTGCGCAGATGACCGAGCCAAATGTCTCGCGAGCAAATGGTAGATCATCTTCGCCTTGCCAGTCGCGGTTATAGTTTTCCAGAAATATCGTTTGCTGGTTGTGTGCTGCCTTGCCAGCTACACCACGACCAATCAGTATCTCCGCCCCCATATAGTGTGTTGGTAGCCCGTGCACGGTTTCCAGATGCAGTACACGGTCGCCGGTGGTGCTGTCCGCACGCACGAGAAAAATACCGACCCCGTCGGCGTTCAGCCAGCCCGCTGCCTGAACGGCAATCTCGTCCAGTACCGTATCAATGTCAATCTGGCTGGAAATTGCCAGACTCACGCGATGCATGGCCTCAATCTGTGATGTACGCTCCGATAAAGGTGTGATGATCTCCTGCTGGACGATGGCGAAGCACATTATCAGCGCGCCCGAAGCACTGACAATCGTTGAGAATGACATGACAGGCAGTGCTGGGTTGACGAAGATCAGGCTCTGCCCCAGCAGGAATAACACGATGCCTGTTACCAGCACACGTGAGCGAATTTTGCGGCGGTAACGCCATAACAACAGCAGCGTCAGCCCATCGAAGGTCAGATAGAAGATGATGAATAGTGGTTGAAAACTGTAGGCTAGTACAGAGTCCGCCGTGCTGGTTGGAACATGCGCCTGGCTCGCAATCAGAAAGACACGATAGCCAACAATAAGCAGCAAACTAGCGAAGGCCAACCATCGAAAATTCCGGCTGTGTATACCGATTAGGATTGTAGTCAGGATATAGATCGCCACGCTGGAACCGGTGAACCCCAGCTCGATCATGGTCAGGGCCAGGGCAGATAGCGCGTCGGATTCGCCGACCAGCAGGCTGCCTTGAAGCAGAAGTGATCCCACATTCCAGAGCATCACCAGCAGCAGAAAACTGGCGAAGAACTGATTCTGTTCTTTTTTAGCATCCTGCCAGACCAGCAGCAGCAGAAAACTCAATGCCAGAGCCAGGGTCGCTCCATTGACCAGCACAATGGTTGTATTGAGAGGAAACGACATGGTGCATCTCGCCCTCAGGCTTCGCCTGTGCGGGCCGTCGGAGATACGGTGTGTTTTTCGAAACGATAGCCAACGCGATGTTCAGTCAGTATGTAAGTGGGGTTAGATGGCTCAGGTTCTATCTTGCGTCGCAACTGGCTGACGTAAACGCGCGGATAATAAAGATCATCAACATATTCCTGGCCCCAGACCTGCTCCAGCAGATCACGTTGTGGCACTACCCTGCCCGCGTTTTCTAACAAAACTGCCAGCAGTTTGAATTCGGTGGGTGTCAGGTGAACTTTGCGCCCGCACACATGGACATGACGGCGGTGCAGATCAACACTCAGATGTCCGTCATCGTAGCCTTGATCCAGCGCATCAGGTGTCATGTTTTGCGCTCGACGCATAACAGCCCGGATGCGAGCCAGGAACTCGTTGAGCCGGATGGGCTTTGTCAGATATTCATCGGCGCCGGCTTCCAGCCCCTCAACAATATCGTCTTCGGTGATAGCCTGGGCGGAGAGCATAATAACCGGCGTGTCGGCTACTTCCCGAATCCGTTTACAGACCGTCAGGCCATCCATGCCGCCCGGCATCACAATGTCGAGGACAACGAAATCGGGATTCTGAGCGTGAAAAGCTCGCAGACCTTCCAGACCATCTCCGCACAGAATGACCTCAAACCCTTCGCGCGTCAATTTGCGTCCCAGCGCTTCGCGGATTACCTGCTCGTCATCAACAATTAGAGCTTTCATATGCAGCCAGTACGTATTGTCGATTCTCCCATACAGACCTATCTTACACGAAAGTACCAGCAGAAAAGCATGAAGCTTTTACAATCTTTATAAAAAGGGCTGCTCACGCTTGGGCCCAGGTGAGCAGCCGCTAAGGTCTCTTGTTGTGGAGCGCTTACTGTAAGGCTGCGATAATGGCATCGGTGAACACATCAGTTGAGGCAAACGTCTCGCCCTGCCCGACCAGATCGGCTGTGCGCAGGCCGGAATCCAGCACGTGCTCCACAGCCTTTTCGATGGCGGTCGCTTCACGATCCAGGCCCAGGCTGTAACGCAGCATCATCGCCGCACTGAGGATCATACCAGTGGGATTCGCTTTACCCTGGCCAGCAATGTCTGGCGCTGAACCGTGTACGGGTTCATACAGCCCGAAGCTGTCGCTGCCTAGCGATGCCGAAGGTAGCATACCCAGCGACCCGGCCAGTACAGATGCTTCATCGCTGAGAATGTCGCCAAACATGTTGCCCGCCAGAATTACGTCGAAGTCCGCCGGGCGTGTCAGCAGATGCATGGTGCAGGCGTCCACCAGCAGATTCTCCAGCGTGACATCAGCATAATCTTCATGAACACGAGCAACAGTCCCGCGCCACAGCCGCATCGAAGCCAGCACGTTTGCTTTATCGACTGAGGTCAGCTTACCCCGCCGCCCCTGCGCGGCTCTGAATGCCACATGAGCAACACGCTCGACCTCCGGGCTGGAATAGATCATGGTATCGTAAGCGTCGTCACTGTCGCTCTGCTCCCTGCGCGGGCCAAAGTATATGCCACCTGTCAACTCGCGGACAAACAGCATATCCACATTCTGTAACAAATCAGCACGCAGTGGCGCATGTTGTGCCAGTGCTGGAAACACGCGCACCGGACGCAGATTAGCGAACAAATCAAAGTGCTTGCGGATTTTGAGCAGCCCCTGCTCCGGGCGGACAGCCGCACGGGGATCGTCCCATTTCGGACCGCCAACAGCCGCTAACAGTACGGCGTCGGCCTGTTCACAGGCGCGTAGGGTCTCATCTGGCAGCGGGTTTCCCGTCTGGTCGATGCTGTGTCCACCAATCAGAGCCTCGTGATAACTGAACTCGTGACCATAGTGCGTGGCAATCGCATTCAGCACGCGAAGCGCGGCCTGCAACACTTCCGGGCCGATACCATCGCCTGGAAGTGTAACGATGTTGGCTCTCATGCGGACTGCTCCTGTTCAGTGTAGACCACAGTTCGAACCGCATCGTCATTGGGGGCGACGCACAGTCCATACTCAAAGCTGTCTACCAGAGCCAGCCAACTCGCGTGGATGATATTCGTCCCTGCACCGACTGTGCTCCACAGGCGATGACCATTCTGTGTATCAATCAATACACGGGTCATAGCGCCGGTGGCGTTACTGCCATCCAGAATGCGGACTTTGTAATCCATAAGCTGGAAGTCTTCAATCTGCGGGTAGAACGGCTCCAATGCCTTGCGCAGCGCCAGGTCCAGCGCGTTGACTGGACCGTTACCCTCGGCGGCTGTGTGAACCACCTGTCCGTCGATTAGGATTTTAACCATCGCCTCCGACAGTGCGCCGCGCTCCTGCCGGTCCTCGACCAGAACCGTGAAGTCAATCAGTTCAAAAAGAGGGACGTAGTCTGGGCGCGCCCGCTGAAGCCGCACCGCGACTGACGCTTCAGCACCTTCGAACATGTAACCGTTATGCTCAAGCCGCTTGATCTCGTCCAGCACACGCACAGCTTCATCGCTGGTAACATCCAGACCGAATTCCTCGGCTTTGCTCATCAGATTGCCCCGCCCCGACAGGTCAGAAACCAGCACACGCATCTCGTTACCCACCAGAGTCGGCTCAATGTGCTGGTAGCTGTCCGGGTTACGGCGAATGGCAGCGACGTGGATGCCGCCCTTATGCGCAAATGCGCTGCGTCCTACGTAGGCCATATGATCGTCTGGCGCGAGGTTAGCGATCTCGGCGACGGTGCGCGCCAGACGTGTCAGCTGGGGCAGATTCTCGTCGGATATGCACGCATAACCCATTTTGAGTTGCAGGTCCGGTATGATACTGCACAGGTTGGCGTTACCACAGCGTTCGCCGTAACCGTTGATGGTTCCCTGAACCTGTGTCACGCCGGCCCGGACGGCGCTCAATGTATTGGCAACTGCCAGTTCACCGTCGTTGTGGGTGTGAATGCCCAGTTGCATATCCGGAAATGCCTGCCGAATCTGGTTGACATAGGCTTCGATTTCCCAGGGCATGCTGCCGCCATTGGTATCACACAAAACCACCCAATCCGCGCCGCCATCCACTGCCGCCTGGATTGTTTCCAGAGCGTATGCTTCGTCCAGCTTTGCCCCATCGAAGAAATGCTCGGCATCATAGATGACCTCTTTGCCCAGCGATTTCAGATAAGTTACGCTGTCCCGAATCATGCGCAGGTTTTCCGGACCAGTTGTTTGCAGCACGTCAGTCACATGTAGCATGGATGTTTTGCCAACCACCGTGACAACGGGTGTGTTGGCATCGACCAACGCACTGATGTTAGGATCGCCGTGTGGGTCGCTGTTCTTGCGGCAGGTAGAACCAAAGGCGGTGATCTGCGCATGTTCCAGTGGAAGATCGCGTACTGCTTCGAAGTAAGCCGCATCACGAGGATTAGAACCCGGCCAGCCTCCCTCGATATAGTGAACGCCCATCTGGTCAAGCATGCGTGTAATACGCAGCTTATCGGCCAGCGACAGTGATATGCCTTCGCGTTGGGTCCCGTCGCGCAGTGTTGTATCGTAGATTGCGATTTGCATAAATGCCCCCTCAGGCTGTTGTGTTGACCCGATCCGCGTGGCTGGATTCGTAGCTGCTGATCGCCCCATCCTGGTTCATGAGAAATCCGAGCTGGTCGACACCATTCAGCAGGCAGTATTTTGAAAAGCCATCAATCGGAAATTCTACAGCCCGCCCGTCAGGCAGCGTCAAAGACTGCGAATTCAGGTCGATGGTGACTGATACCGTCGGGTCTTCCTGTGCCAGACTGAGCAGTTGCTGGTGTGTCTCAGCATCAACCACCACTGGCAGCAGCCCGTTTTTCAGCGCGTTGTTGCGGAAGATATCCGCAAAGTAGGTGCTGATAACGGCCTTGAACCCGGCCCCCATTAATGCCCAGGGGGCGTGCTCACGCGAACTGCCGCAGCCGAAATTGTGCCCGCCAATAAGCACACTGGCTCCCTCGTATTGTTCCTGATTGAGCGGAAACTCTGGCTTCGGCGTTCCATCCGTTTCATAACGCCAGTCAGCGAAACAGGCTTCTCCCAGGCCGTTCTTATCGGTTACTTTCAGATAGCGTGCCGGAATAATCTGATCGGTGTCGATGTCGTTGATTGCCAGCGCTACCATGCGACCGGTAAACTCGGTGATTGGCTCGATCACAGGGCCACCTCTCTTTCCATTAGCTCACGCGGGTCAGTGATGACGCCACTCACCGCTGTAGCGGCTGCCGTCAGTGGACTGGCGAGGAATGTACGTCCGCCCTTGCCCTGACGTCCTTCGAAGTTACGATTGCTGGTGCTGATGGCATACTCGCCGGGCTGGAGCTGGTCACCATTCATGGCGATGCACATCGAACAGCCAGCTTCCCGCCACTCCGCACCGGCCTGTTTGAAGATCGTATCCAGGCCTTCTGATTCGGCCTGTGCCTTGACCTGCTGTGAACCTGGCACCACCATCATACGCACACCATCGGCCACGCGTCGCCCGCGCAGGAACTGCGCCGCTTCGCGCAGGTCGGTGATACGTGAATTTGTGCAGCTTCCGAGAAATACCACGTTGACCGGCTGCCCCAGTAGCGCCTGCCCGGGCTGTAAATCCATGTAACGCAGTGCCTTATCGAGTGCGACTCGCTGGCTGACATCACTCAGTTGATCCGGGTCCGGTACACGCGCCGTGATAGGCATTCCCATACCGGGATTGGTCCCATATGTAATCATCGGAACCAGTTCGTCGGCGTTCAGATGTACTTCGGCGTCGAAGTGTGCCCCCTCATCGCTGGGGAGCTGACGCCAGCCGGCCACGGCTTCATCCCATGCCGTGCCTTTTGGCGCATAAGGCCGTCCGGCGACATAATCGAATGTGGTGTCATCCGGCGCGACCATACCTGCGCGCGCGCCACCCTCGATTGACATGTTGCAGATGGTCATGCGGCCTTCCATAGACAATGCACGGATCGCTTCGCCCATGTACTCCACCACATAGCCAGTCCCGCCACCGACGCCGATCTTGGCGATAATGGCCAGGATGATGTCTTTGGCCGTCACACCGCTGCCCAAACGCCCATCTACGCGGATTGCCATTGTGCGTGGTTTGCTCTGTAGCAGGCACTGTGTCGCCAGGACATGTCCCACTTCGCTGGTGCCGATACCGAATGCCAGCGCCCCGAATGCGCCGTGTGTGCTCGTATGGCTGTCGCCGCAGACAATCGTCATCCCCGGCTGGGTGAATCCCTGCTCCGGGCCGATCACATGGACAATGCCCTGATTCTCCGTGCCCAACGAATACAGCGGTATGCCAAAATCGGCACAGTTTTTACGCAGAGTGTCAAGCTGGCGCGATGCCTGCATATCCAAAATCGGGATCGTACCGTCCAGAGCGCGCGGCGTGGTGGGGGTGCTGTGATCCATCGTCGCCACCGTTTTGTCTGGACGGCGGACCTTCAATCCACGTTCCCGCAATACAGTAAACGCCTGCGGGGAAGTCACTTCATGGATGAGATGCAGGTCAATATACAATACAGCCGGCGTGTCTTTCGTTTCTGGCTGGACGAGATGGTTATCCCACACTTTTTCGAACAGCGTGCGGGGGCTGCTGTTTACATTAACCTCAGTCATGCCTGTCTCCGTTACAGTTACTCGATTACCTGTTCATTATGTTTGACGACAGTTCCCAGCGTGGCTGATTCACCCTCAGGCTGGATATCTTCATATCCCATGATCGCCAGCATGCGGTTGATGGCGGCCAGATACGCTTTCACACTGGCCACGACGATGTCACCATCTGCGCCATAACCACCAAATGACCGTCCCTGCGACTGAATACGCACAGTTACTTCACCCAGAGCGTCGATGCCTTCGGTGACGCTGTGTACGCTGTATTCAACCAGAGTAACTTCCGTAGTCTGGGTTACGCCGTCAATCGCCTTGTACGAGGCGTCTACCGGGCCGGTACCCACAGCCGCATGGACAATCGTCTGCTCGCCACGCCGCAGCTTCACCGTTGCTGTAGGCAGTCCCATCGTGCCACACATCACCTGGATGTCCTCCAGGCTGTAGATTTCGACCGGCTTGTGGAACTCGTCCGCGATCAAAGCTTCGAGATCGGCGTCGGTGACGTTCTTCTTGGTGTCGGCCAGGTCTTTGAAACGCGCAAACACCTGATTGAGCGCATCACCTTCCACATCGTAACCCAGCTCCGCCATCCGAACCTTCAATGCATGGCGACCGCTGTGTTTGCCCAGAACAAGCCGATTCTGTGCCAGCCCCACTGTGTCGGGGGTCATAATCTCATAAGTGCTGTGATGCTTGAGTACGCCGTCCTGATGAATGCCCGCCTCATGAGCAAATGCGTTGGTGCCCACGATGGCTTTGTTGGGCTGCACATACATACCAGTATAGTTGCTCACCATCCGGCTGGTTTTCATAATCTCGCGGGTGTTGATATGGGTGCGCAGGTTGTAGAACTGTGGCCTGGTGTGCAGCGCCATCACGACTTCTTCCAGGCTGGTATTGCCCGCCCGCTCGCCGATACCGTTGATTGTCACCTCTACCTGGCGCGCCCCAGCGGTAATACCAGCCAGTGTGTTGGCAGTCGCCAATCCCAGATCATTGTGACAATGAACTGACCACACCACGCCACTACCCGGACCTGCGCCGGGTGTCTCGGCAATCAGTGTCGCCATCGTCTCGTGCCACTCTTCGGGGGTTACGTAGCCGACGGTGTCGGGAATATTGAGCGTCGTTGCGCCGCACTCGACGGCGGCGGCGCATACCTCTATCAGGAATTCCGGGTCGGTACGACCGGCATCCATCGGGCTGAACTCGACATCATCGCACAGGCTCCGTGCCAGTGTTACCGATTTTCGGATAACATCCAGCGCCTGTTCGCGTGTGATGCCGGTCTGGTACTTCAGGTGAATATCAGACGTGCCCAGGAAGGTGTGGATGCGCGGTTTAGCCGCATCCTTTACACCTTCCCAGCACGTCAGGATGTCTTTCTCGACGGCGCGTGCCAATCCACAGATCACAGGACCGTCTGGCTTACCAACTTCGCGCGCGATCCGCTGGACTGCTGCCAGGTCATCTGGCGAGGCAGCCGGGAAGCCCGCCTCGATGATGTCTACGCCCAGACGAGCAAGCTGCCGCGCGATTTCCAGTTTTTCGGCACTGGTGAGTGATGCGCCTGGACTCTGCTCGCCATCTCGCAGTGTGGTATCAAAGATAACGACAACATCTTCGCCTTGTGGTTGATCTACAGTTGACATGGGGTGATGGTCCTTTCATATACACATCATTTACGGTGATTATTGCCTTTGACTGATTTCTTGGACCCGGTATGTGACTAAGGTCACTAAGGCCATCTTCAGACACAGGACATCACCCCCTTTCCTACTACGCCATCGTCATCCACAGGCTTTTACCCCTCTTGCTTGATCTGCTTGTCATCCAGGAAAGGCATCATATGACGCAGTTCCGCGCCGACCTTCTCCAGCAGCAGGTCATGTTCGCGCTGGCGCCGGGGCCGGAATTCCGGACGGCCCGCCTCATTTTCAGCGATCCACTGGCGGGCAAATGTGCCGTTCTGAATGCGCTCCAGCACACCAGCCATGTCTTCCTTGACGCTGTTCTCAAATTCATCGCCCACAACATAGCCACCATATTCAGCGGTATCGCTGACGCTGTACCACATGTAGCTCATGCCACCCTGATACAGCAGATCAACGATCAGCTTCAGTTCGTGCAGGCACTCGAAATAGGCAACTTCGGGTTGGTAACCAGCCTTGACCAGTGTCTCAAATGCAGCGCGGATCAGTGCCGTTACGCCACCACACAACACAACCTGCTCACCGAAAAGGTCTGTTTCCGTTTCTTCCTTGAAAGTCGTCTCGATGACGCCCGCTCGCGTACAACCGATTGCGCGTGCATATGCCAGTGCCAATGGCTTCGCCTGACCGCTGGCATCCTGATGAACTGCCAGCAGACCGGGCACGCCCGCGCCCTCCTTGAAGACCTCGCGCACCCGATGCCCGGGCGCTTTGGGTGCGACCATCGCCACATCGACGCTTTCCGGGGGTTCAATGGTGTTGTAATGCACGTTGAACCCGTGTGCGAACATCAACATGCTGCCCGGTTTCAGATTGGGTCCAATGGACTCCTGGTAAACGCTGGGCTGCGTGGTGTCAGGGATGAGTACCATTACTACATCGGCAGCCTTGACGGCATCCGCGACGCTCATCACTTTCAGGCCGTCGGCTTCGGCTTTAGCGCGGCTCTTGCTGCCTTCGTGCAGCCCGACGATCACGTCCATGCCGCTGTCCTTGGCGTTGAGCGCGTGCGCGTGTCCCTGGCTGCCGTATCCAATGACAGCGATGGTCTTACCTTGAAGCAGAGACAGGTCAGCGTCGTGATCGTAAAGGAGTGTAGCCATGTTGTCTTTCACCTCTCGTTGTGCAGCGGCTCACGCCACTTGAATCGTTAAGTAACCCGTGACTGTTATACGCTGTAGCGTCCATGCGCGCCATTATTGTTGGTCGCGCGCAAGGGTTCATACTGTGTGTCGTGGATGCGTGTGCCACGTCCCATAGCGACCACACCGGTACGCACCATCTCCATAATGCCGATAGGCGCTAGTTGAGCGATCATCTCCTCAACAACATCTTCCTGTGCTGCGATCTCGATGATTGCTACTTCGGGGCCAATGTCCACAATACGTGCCGGAAACTGTTCACAGACGGTTGTGACCGCATTGCGAGAGTCAGAGTCATCAGTTCTCACTTTGATCAGAGCCAGGTCGCGGCTGACGTGCGGTTGGTCAGACAGAAACCTCACGTCAATAACGTTGACCAGCTTATACAGATTGGCAACAATCTGGCGGACATCGGTGCGATTCGCATCGACGACAATTGTCATCCGTGAGATGTGCGGCTTATGGGTACGCCCGACTGTCAGGCTGTCTACGTTATAACTGCGCCGGCGAAAGAGACTGGCGACACGGTTCAGTACACCAGGTTTATTCTCCACCAAGGCGACCAATGTCTGCTTGTTGATGTTCTCGCTCATAGTTCTGCTTTTTCTCCACGCTTGGGACGGCGAATCATATTGTCGAGATCAGCTCCCGCCGGAACCATCGGGTAAACCATGTCCTCTTTCTCGACCACGTACTCAATCAGTGTGGGACCGTTATAGCTGCGGGCGAAACGCACCGATTCCTCTACCTGATCGCGCTGAGTAACGCGCATAGCTGGAATACCAAAGGCTTCGGCAAGTTTGCAGAAGTCAGGGCTAAACATGGGCGTTGCCTGGTAGCGTTCTTCGTAGAAGATCTCCTGCCACTGCCGCACCATTCCCAGGAATCCGTTATTCACTACTGCGATATTGATGTTGACGTTTTCCTGAACGGCGGTCGCCAGTTCACACATCGTCATCTGGAAGCCACCGTCTCCGACAATAGCCCACACTTCTTCGTCTGGGCGGCCAAATTTAGCGCCAATGGCTGCGGGTACACCAAAGCCCATTGTGCCCAGTCCGCCGCTGGTAATCATGGTCGCCGGACGGCGATGCGGGTAATACTGAGCTTCCAGCATCTGATGCTGACCGACATCAGTTACGGTGATCGCCTCACCACCGGTAGAATGCCATAGATCATTGATGACCTGGGCGGCGATTAGGCCGGGACCTTCGTGATGATGGACGATATCGCGCTCGTTGGATTCTTCCTGCCAGTCACGGATATGATTTAGCCATGTACTGTGTTGGGTGGCGCGCACTTCAGGCAGAACCTGGGTTAACACGGTACGCAGATCAGCTGCGACTGCCACATCGACTTTGACATTCTTATTTAACTCAGAGGCGTCGATGTCGATGTGAATCTTACGGGCCTTTTGTGCATAGGTTTTTAGATTGCCCGTCACGCGATCGTCAAAGCGCATACCGAGCGCGATCAACAGGTCCGCTTCCTGAATCGCCAGATTGCACTGTGCCTGGCCGTGCATGCCCATCATACCCAGCACCAGGGGATGATCTTCTGGCATAGCACCTTTCCCCAGCAGAGTCAGGGCCACTGGAATCTGAGCGCGCTCTGCCAGTTCACGCAGTTCATTGGTCGAGCCAGACATGATGATTCCATGCCCGGCCAAAATGATCGGACGTTCCGCGTTGTTGATCAGGTCACATATTGCTTCGACCTGGTTCACATCTGCTGCGCTGGGCGGGCGATACCCCGGCAGGCGAATGTCATCGCTTGGATACTCAAACTCGATCTTCTCGTTCTGAATGTCTTTAGGAACATCGATGAGTACGGGACCAGGCCGACCGGTGCGCGCAATATGAAAAGCTTCGCGTACAATATGTGCCAGCTCATGAATGTCGTCAACCAGATAATTATGCTTGGTTACGGGGAGCGTGACGCCAGTGACGTCTGTTTCCTGGAAGGCATCCGTACCGATAGACCCACGTGGCACCTGACCGGTGATGGCGACAACTGGAACAGAGTCCATCATTGCGGTTGCTAGCCCGGTAACCAGATTGGTAGCTCCAGGTCCGCTGGTGGCGATACACACGCCAACCTTACCGGTTGCTCGCGCATAGCCGTCTGCCATATGAGAAGCGCCCTGCTCATGTCGAACGAGTACGTGGCGAAGCTGTGGATACTTTGTCATGGCGTCATAGGTGGGTAAAATAGCTCCACCGGGATAGCCAAACATGACCTCCACGCCCTCTTGCAGTAGGCACTCCATAATGATTTCTGCGCCGCTTAGTAACATCCCCTGATTCTCCTGAAAACTGTAAGGTCGGACGGTGATGACAGTTAACGCACCAGTGTGCGCCAGCCGTATTGATCCGGTTGCTCGCCAGATACAATAGCAAAGAATCGTTCCTGCACTGCTTTGGTAATGGGTCCACGCGTACCCGTTCCAATTGGCATACGATCAACTGATCGAATGGGGGTAATTTCCGCCGCTGTGCCCGTGAAGAAAATCTCATCGGCCAGGTACAGCATTTCACGTACCATGTTCTCAAAATGAACTTCGTAGCCCATTTCGTTGAGTATGGTGATTACACTGTCACGAGTGATGCCCATCAGGATCGAGGACCAATTGCCGGGAGTGTAGACTTTGCCTTTTGAGACAACAAATATGTTTTCTCCGGCGCCTTCGCTGATGTATCCGTTTACGTCCAGGCCAATCCCTTCGGCGAAGCCATTATCCTTGGCTTCCATCGTGATAAACTGGCTGCTTACATACTGGCCACCAATTTTCGCGAGGGATGTCATGGTGTTCGGTGCGATGCGGCGCCAGGAGCTGATCTGGACATCAACACCATTGTCGATAGCCTCCTGCCCCAGGTAACGGCCCCAGTCCATCGTCAGGATAATAACCTCAGTGGGCGCTTTTCTGCCCTCTACGCCCAGTCCCCCAGCACCACGAAAGGCCAGTGGGCGAATATAGCAGGACTCGTGTCCGTTGCGCTTGATTGTCTCAATGATGGCTTCGTCCAGTTGTTCCGCAGTATATGGAATAGCAATCCGGGCGACTTTACACCCATCAATCAGACGTTGTGTGTGATCCTGCAAACGGAATACTGCTGGTCCTTCAGGGGTTGCGTAGGCACGTATGCCTTCAAAAACACTTGAACCGTAATGCAGCGCGTGTGCGGTAACGTGAACGGTGGCATCCTCCCAGCGGATAAATTCGCCATTTCTCCAGATGTATTCGGCAGCCATAAATGATCCTTTCAGTGAAGCGCAGTAGATACTGCTGCCGAGCTGAACCAGGTTGTAAAGAGAATTGCACGGACAAACAAAAAGCTCCCCGGCTTGGGGAGCTTGCTTCGCTCAAACTGCGTTCGTGCGCGCCACGATCACCCAAGCCGTTATAACCCATCGCTAATAAGGATGAGTACAAGTACGTTGAGAATGATAATGGTGCCGCTGGACTGAACGTTTGTCATGTTATTGCTTGTCATAGTTTGCAATTGAGCTTAAGCCTATCCTGCTTTTTTATTTGTGTCAACAAATTGATTGTCGATTGAGTGCCGTTGTGAAAAGTTTATACAAGTTGCCGGTCATACTTCGTGCATTTGAGACAATTGTCTTCTTGTGTTGTGGTTCTTGATCCATTCTTTAGCATGGATGATTTGCTCTTGAACGGCGCGTGGAGCCGTTCCTCCGGGTGTTTTGCGGATGGCTACGGATTGTTCGAAGTTGAAGACGTCGTATATGTCGTTATCGAAAATATTGTGGATGCTGCGGTATTCCTGGATGGTTATTTGTGATAGTTTTCGGTTGCTTTTGCTTGCCAGTTGTACCACCTGCCCTGTAATGTGATGCGCCTCGCGAAATGGTATGCCCTTTTTGACCAGATAGTCGGCAATGTCTGTCGCCAGCATGTCTTCGTCTAGTGTACGGCGCATAGCATCTGTGTTTATGTGTAGTGTTTGAATTATGGCGATAGTGACATTTAGGATTCGCTCGATTGTGTCCACGCTGTCGAATAAGGCTTCTTTGTCTTCCTGGATATCTTTGTTATATCCGCTTGGCAACCCTTTGAGTGTACTGAGGAGTCCAGCCAGGTTTCCGATTAGTCGCCCTGCCTTTGCTCTTGCTAATTCCATTGGGTCGGCGTTGCGTTTTTGTGGCATGAGACTGGAACCTGTGCTGTATCTTTCGTCCAGCATTATGTAATTAAATGTGGGATTGTTATAGATAATAATGTCTTCGCCGAGACGGCTTAAGTGTGTCGCGGCAGTAGTGAGCGCCGCGCATGTTTCGATGACAAAGTCTCGGTCGCTTACACTATCAAGTGAGTTATGACTATACGAAGCAAAGCCCAGATCAAGCGCCAACTGCTCACGGTCAATTGACAGTGGCG